>OGCL01000070.1_pt1 | contig 110440 bp, 108 predicted proteins | sample 1570041 | NCBI WGS metagenome assembly OGCL01 (sample SAMN06266162, study PRJEB24511) | hot springs metagenome | isolation source: Hot spring water | place: South Africa: Limpopo | collected 2015-06-22
CTGACCCGGCTCGAGCCCACGCCGGCGGTGGTCGCGCTGCTCGAGGGCGACCTCGACGCCATCGTCCTCGTCTCGGCGCCCGAGTCACCCCTTGTGCAGGTGCTGCTCCAGACGCCCGGCATCCGGGTGCTCGAATTCGACCATGCCGAGGCCTACGCCCGGCGCTACCGACATTTGTCTCCGGTCGTGCTGCCGCGCGGGGTGGCCGACCTCTTGCGCGACGTGCCGGCGCGCGACCTTTCGCTCGTGGCGGCAACGACCTCCCTCGTCGCCCGCGCCGACACTCACCCGGCGCTCGTCCAGCTGTTCGTCCAGGCGGCGCACCAGATCCACGGCGGCCCCGGCTGGGTCGCCCGTGCGGGCCAGTTCCCCGCGCGCGAGGGCAGCGCCTTTCCCCTGGCGCGCGAGGCCGAGCGCTGGTACCGCTCCGGTCCGCCCGCTCTGCAGCGCTACCTGCCCTTCTGGCTCGCGAACCTGGTCGACCGCATGTGGCTTGCGCTCGTTTCCATCGTCGCCGTGCTCATTCCGCTGTCGCGCGTGGTGCCCCCGCTCTACGCCCTGCGCGTGCGCTCGCGCCTGTTCCGCGCCTACCGCCAGCTGCGGGACATCGAGGCGCGAGCCCGCAGCGCCACAGCCCACACCGCCAGTCTCGCCGAGGAACTGGCCGCGCTCGAGGAACGCGCCGCCCGCCTGCACGTGCCTCTCGCCTATGCAGGAGAACTCTACGCGCTCCGCGAGGCGATCGCATTCGTGCGCGAGCGGCTGCGGGCGCGCGCGTGAACGGCGCAAGCGGCTGCGCTACCATGGGCGCTTGCGCCTCGGGAGGATCGTTCCATGCACAAGGTCGCCATCGTCACCGGCGCCGGGCGCGGCATCGGCCGCGCCAGCGCGCTCGCGCTGCTCGAGGCCGGCTGGAGCGTCGTCTGCGCCGGCCGCCGCGCCGAGGCGCTCGAACACGCCCTGGCCGAGGCGGGGGCGGCGGCGACGCGCGCCCTCGCTGTGCCCACCGACGTGGGCGATCCGGCACAGGTCAAGGCGCTCTTTGCGCGCACCGTCGAGCGGTTCGGACGCGTGGACCTGCTTTTCAACAACGCCGGCCGCGGCACCCCCGGCCACGTCCTGCTCGAGGACCTCGACTTCGAACAGTGGCAGGCGGTGCTCGCCAGCAACCTCACCGGTGCGTTCCTGTGCACGCAGGAGGCCTTCCGCGTCATGAAAGCGCAGGTGCCGCGCGGCGGCCGCATCATCAATAACGGCTCGATTTCGGCGCACGCGCCGCGCCCGAACTCCGCACCGTACACGGCGACCAAGCACGCGATCACCGGGCTGACCAAGGCGGCCGCGCTCGACGGGCGCAAGTACGACATCGCGGTCGGCCAGATCGACATAGGAAACGCGGCGACCGAGATGACCGAGCGCATGGCCACCGGCGTGCTGCAGGCGAACGGCACGCTCGCGGTCGAACCGCGCATGGACGTCGCCCACGTCGCGCGCGCGGTCGTGCACATGGCGAGCCTGCCGCTCGAGGCGAACATTCTGTTCATGACGATCAAGGCGACCCAGATGCCCTTCGAGGGGCGCGGGTGAACGATCCGTTCGCTCTCACCGGCCGGGTCGCCATCGTCACCGGGGGCAACGGCGGCATCGGCCTGGGCATGGCGCAAGGGCTGGCGGCGGCCGGCGCGCGCGTCGTGATCGCTGCGCGCAACGCCGAAAAGTCGCACGCGGCGCTTTGCAGCCTCGGCCCCCGCGCGCTTGCGATCGAGGCCGATGTGAGCGATCCTGGCGCGGTCGCACGGCGGGTCGAGCGCACGGTGGCCGCATGCGGGGGGCTGGACATCCTCGTCAACGACGCCGGGATCAAATCCGCCAGCCACCGCACGAGCTTTCCCTCGAGCCATGGCATCGGGTGCGCGACACCCATCTCACGGCGGCGTTCCCGTGCTCGCGTGCCGTCTACCCCTGGCTGCGCCGACGGGGCCGCGGCACGATCATCAACGTGGGCTCGATTGACGTCGCTCTTTGGCGCCGCCTGGGCGCCGGCGTATGCGGCCTCCAAGGGCGGTCTCGTCCAGTTCACGAAAGCGTGGGCATCGGCCTGGGCGAAAGACAATATCCAGGTCAATGCGGTCTTGCCCGGGTGGACCGACACCGCGCTGACGCGCCGCGGCCGCAAGGAGGCCTTAGGCCTTCACGAGCGCGTGCTCGAGCGCACGCCCGCAGGCCGCTGGGGGGGTGGCCGCCGATCTCGCGGGGGTTGCCGTATTCCTTGCGAGCGCCGCCGCCGACTTCATCACGGGGACGGCCATCCCCGTGGACGGCGGCGACTCTATTCAAGGCTGAGTTGGGGGTGAGCGAAAGGCGGCGCGGCGCGGTCAAGGCCTACCGCAACCGCGCCTTCCTCGAGAGCCGGGCAGCGCGGCCGCTGCGCATGCTGGCCGAGTACCTGGAGCCGCTTGCGCGCTTCGAGGCGAACGCCGTCGACGACACGATCGTGTTCATCGGCTCTGCGCGCATCCGCCCGCGCGCCGAGGCCGAGGCCGAGCTCGCGCGCGCCGAAGGCGAAAACGGCGACGTCGCAAGGGCGCGGCAAAAGCTCGCGATGTCGGCCTACTACGAGGCCGCGCGCGAACTCGCCTTGCGCCTGACGCAGTGGTCCAAAGGACTGGATCCGCGCGAACGGCGCTTCGTCGTCTGCACCGGCGGCGGCCCCGGCATCATGGAGGCAGCCAACCGGGGCGCCGCCGAAGCGAGAGGACTCAGCATCGGTCTGACCATCTCGATCCCCAGGCCCGAGTTCGAGAACCCCTACGTCAGCCGCGAACTTGCCTTCCGTTTCCATTATTTTTTCATGCGCAAGTTCTGGTTCTACTACCTCGCAAAAGCGGTGGTCGTCTTCCCTGGCGGCTACGGCACGATGGACGAACTGCTCGAGCTGCTGACCTTGGTGCAGACCCGCAAGATGACCAAGCCGATGCCGATCGTGCTATTCGGCACCGACTACTGGTCGCAGGTCATCGGTTTCGAGGCACTCGTGCGGCACGGCATGATCGACGCGGCGGACGTCGGGCTCGTCCACCGCACCGACTCGGTCGACGAGGCCTTCCACTGGCTGGTCGGGCGGTTGTCCGAGTACGCGCTCGGCGCCCCGGGCGCGACGCTGTAGGCGCAGGCGTTGGCCGAGACCTACGCGCCCGCCTCCCTTGCCGCCTGGGCTGCGTGGCTTGCGGTGCTCGCCGGGGTCGTGCGCCGGGGCGACCTACGGCCGCTTGTCGATCCAGCCCGCTTGCAGCGTTGGATGGCCGCCACTGTGCTCTTGGCGGTGCTCTGGCGCCTGCGCGTAGAGGCCCTGCCCGCGCTCGAACTGCGCCTGCTCGGGGCGACGGGAATGTCGCTTGTTTTCGGGACCGGACCCGCGCTCGTCTCGCTTTCCGCGGTCGCCGTCGTCTACGCCGGCCTCGGTCTGACTCCCGTGTCCGCGCTTCCGTGGCAAGCCCTCACGCACATCGCCGTGCCGGTCGCGACCGCGGTGCTCGTGCGGCACACCGTTGAGCGACGATGCGCGGCCAACCTTTTCGTCTACCTGTTCGCGAGCGCGTTCTTCGCTGCGGGCGCTTCGATGCTCGCCTGCGGCGCGGCCACGGCTGCCGCGCTCGCGCTGCACGGGGCCTGGCCTAAAGCGCTTCCGGTCGCCGACCTCGCCGGCGCCTTTCTCCTGCTCGCCTGGGGCGAGGCGCTGCTCACCGGCATGCTCGTCACGATCTTCGTCGTCTATCGACCCGGCTGGGTCTGGACCTTCGACGACCGCCGCTACCTCGCCCCGCCCTCCTGAACGCGGCCGTTTGCGCTGGATCAAAGAAAGGACGGTACCCGCGGCGACAATCGCCGGAGTCGAGAGGCACGCCCATGCCGATCGGGGAAATCTGTACACGCGACGTCGTGGTCGCCTCGCCGGACATCTCGGTCAAGGCGGCGGCTGAGCTGATGCGCGAATACCACGTCGGCTGCGTCGTCCTCGTGCGCGAGCACGACGGACGGCGCATGCCGGTGGGCCTGATTACCGATCGTGACATCGTGGTCGCGGTCGTCGCGCTCGGGCTCGATCCCTCGGTCATCCGAGCCGGCGATATCGCGGCGCCGAAGCTGATCGAGCTGCACGAGAACGCGGGGGTCGCGGATGCGGCGGCGACGATGCGCACAAGGGGCGTGCGCCGTCTGCCGGTGGTCGACAAGGACGGAACGCTCGTCGGCCTGCTCGCGGCCGACGACCTGCTCGAGCTGCTCGCCGAGGAACTCACGGCCCTTGCGCAGATGATTGCGCGCGAGCGCAAACGCGAAATTGCCGAGCGCCGCTCGCACCCGCTCGGACACGCGTGAGCGGCAATCGCCCCCCCGCTGCCGCGCCGAAAGAGTGTGCGGCGCACGAACAAAACGGAGGCAAAGGAAGGAATGAATAGGGTCACGGAAAAACTGCAGGACATCCGCCACCTCGGGCGTATCGAGCTACTGACGCCGGAACTGGAGCGGTCGCTGTGGTATTTCCGCGACGTCCTCGGCATGGAAGCGGTGTACCGCGAAGCGCGCTCGGTGTACCTGCGCGGCTATGGCGACTGGGCCGTGACGACGCTCAAACTCACCGCTTGGGAGCGACCGGGCATCGGCTGCGTCTCCTGGCGGACGGCCAGCCCGATGGCGCTCGAGCGCTGCGTGATCGCGCTCGAGGCCGCCGGCCTTGGCCTCGGCTGGTGCGAGGGCGACTACGGCAGAGGCCGCGTCTACCGGTTCCGCGATCCGGATGGCCACGTCATGGACGTGTACTACGACGAGGAACACTATCGGGCGCCCGATCACCTGCGCTCGACGCTCAAGAACCTGCCGCAGCGCTACACCGGACGCGGTGTGGGCGTGCGGCGCTTGGACCACGTGGCGCTACTTGCGCGCGAGGTCGGCACCAATCGGCGCTTCGCGGCCGATGTCCTCGGCATGCAGTTGCGCGAGCAGGTGATCTTCGACGAGGGCCGCACCGAGATCGGCGCGTGGCTGAGCCCGAACCCCTTGCATCATTCGCTTGCCTACGTCAAAGACGTGCGCGGCGCCTCTGGCCGCTTGCACCACGTCGCTTTTTGGGTGGACAACCGGGAGGACGTGCTGCGCGCGGCCGACCTCTTGGTCGAGAACGGCATCCGGATCGAGGCCGGCCCTTCGAAACACAACAACTCGCAGGGCTTTTACCTTTACTCGTTCGAACCCGGGGGCAACCGCATCGAGGTCTATTCCGGAAGCTATCTGGTCTTTGCTCCCGACTGGGAACCGGTTACTTGGAACGAGAGCGAGCGCGGCACCGGCGTTTACTGGGGCGCGGCACTCCCCGACAGTTTCATCCAGTACGGGACACCCGATCTGCCTGCGCCAGCGACGGCGGTGGCAAAAACGCCGGTGTTCGATCCGATTTGAGGAGCGCGCCCCGGGACTGCCCTCAGGCCGAGGCGCCCCCCCACGCCCGCCCGTACTGCACGATCGCGGCCACACCCGCCGCGACGGGCAGGACAAGGAGCGGACCCGGCGCGTGACCGAGCAGGACTGCGACCAGCACCACGTACTGCAGCGCGGTGGTGAGCTTACCGAAGAAGCCTGGCTCCATGCGGGCAAGGCGTGCCGCCTGCCCGCGCAGCGACGCGGCGGCCGCCCCGGCAACAACGGCAAGGTCGCGCACTCCGACGGCGAGCAGTTCCCACCACGCGAGACGCCCTTCGTAGAGCAGGGTGCCCGCGACAGAGACGAGCAGCAGCTTGTCCGCCACCGGATCGAGGATCCGCCCAAGGTCGGTCTGCCAGCCGAAGCGCCGGGCGAGCGCTCCGTCGAGGAACTCGGTCAGCATGGCCACCGCAAGCAGCGGAAGCTGCGCTACGCCGGGGACCCAGGGGAAAGCGCCGGCGAGCAGCATCCGGCTCACGGTGAGCGCATTCGGGATGAGGCGCAGGCGCCGGCGCAGGTCCATGAGCCGCGAGTATGCCGCGTTCTGTGCCCTCCTCCTCCCCGCGCCGGAGCCTCGCCTCGCGCCGCTTTAGGGATGCAGGGGCTTGTAGCGGATGCGCCGCGGTCGCGCCGCCTCCTCGCCAAGCCGTCGCCGTTTGTCCTCCTCGTATTCCTGGTAGTTGCCAGGGAAGAAGACCACGCGCGAGTCCCCCTCGAAGGCGAGCAGGTGCGTTGCGATGCGGTCGAGGAACCAGCGGTCGTGGGAGATCACGAGCACGCATCCGGCGAACTCGAGCAGCGCCTCTTCGAGCGCGCGCAGCGTCTCCACGTCGAGGTCGTTGGACGGTTCGTCCAGCAGCAGGACATTCGCCCCCGCGGCGAGCGTCTTCGCCAGGTGCAGCCGCCCCCGCTCCCCCCCCGAGAGCTGATCGACCGGCTTTTGCTGGTCGGCCCCTCGAAAGTTGAAGCGCGCGAGGTAGGCGCGCGTATTCATCTGGAAGCGGCCGACCGTGATCGTCTCCTGCCCTCCCGAGAGCGCCTCCCAAACCGTGCGACCGGTTCCGAGCGCCTCGCGCGACTGCTCGACCCAGGCGAGCGTGACCGTCTGACCGATGCGAATCGTCCCCGCGTCGGGTTTCTCCGCGCCCGCGATCAGGCGGAAAAGCGTGGACTTGCCGGCGCCGTTGGGGCCGATGATGCCGACGATCGCGCCCGGCGGCACGCGAAACGACAGGTTCTCAAAGAGCAGCCGGTCGCCGTATCCCTTCGCCACACCGTCGAACTCGATCACGTCGTTGCCGAGACGGTCACCCGGCGGAATGAAGATTTCGCGCGTTTCGTTACGCCTCTGGTACTCGTACGAGGCGAGTTCCTCGAAGCGGGCCAGGCGCGCCTTCGATTTCGCCTGGCGGCCCTTCGGACTCGCGCGCACCCACTCGAGCTCCGCCTGCATGCTCCGGATGCGCGCCGCGTCCTGTTTCGCCTCCAGCGCGAGGCGCTGCTCCTTTTGCTCCAGCCATGAGGAGTAATTGCCCTCCCAGGGGATACCGTGGCCGCGGTCGAGCTCGAGGATCCAGCCCGCGACGTTGTCCAGGAAGTAGCGGTCGTGGGTGACGGCGACCACCGTACCGGGGAAGCGCCGCAGGTACTGCTCCAACCACTCGACCGATTCGGCGTCGAGGTGGTTCGTCGGCTCGTCGAGCAGCAGCAGGTCAGGCTGGGAAAGGAGCAGCCGACAGAGCGCCACCCGGCGCCCCTCGCCGCCGGACAGCACGCCGATCCTTTGTTCCCAGGGCGGCAACCGCAGGGCGTCGGCAGCGATCTCGAGGCGGTGTTCGAGGTCGGTGCCCGCAGCTGCGACGATGGCTTCGAGCCGGGCCTGCTCTTCGGCCAGTTTGTCGAAATCGGCCTCCGACTCGGAGTAGGCGGCGTACACCTGCTCCAGGCGCCTCTTCGCGGCGAGCACTTCCCCGAGCCCTTCTTCCACCACCTCGCGCACGGTGCGACCGGAGTCGAGCACGGGCTCCTGCGCAAGGTAGCCGATCCGCAGGCCCGGCTTGCGCACGACTTCACCCTCGTAATGGGTGTCTGCGCCTGCGATGATCCGAAGCAGGGTCGACTTGCCCGATCCGTTCAGACCGAGCACGCCGATCTTCGCCCCGGCGAAGAAATTGAGCGAGATGTTGCGCAAGACCGCGCGCTGTGGCGGGACGATTTTGGACACTCGCCGCAGCGAAAAAACGTATTCGGGCATGGGGTCGGAGCGGGAAAGCGCGAATGATAGCGGACGCGCGTCGTGCCGCTCAGCGCAGCGGTTCGAGCCGTGCGAGCACGCCGTCGGCTTCGTCGGTGAGCAGGTAGAGATGCCCGTCCGGGGCGCTGCGCACGTCGCGGATACGGCCGAGCGTTCCGACCAGCAGCCGTTCCTCGGCGGCCACCCGTGCGCCGGCAAGGCGCAGCCGAACGAGCATGCGCCCGCGCAGCGCGCCGATGAAAAGGTCCCCCTTCCAGCGCGGGAAACGGTCGCCGTCGTAGAACGCCATGCCCGAGGGTGCGATCGACGGCACCCAGTAATGCACGGGCTGCTCCATGCCCGCTTTGTGCGTTCCCTCGCCGATGCGGGTCCCGGTGACGTAGTTCACGCCGTAGGTGATGACGGGCCAACCGTAGTTCGCACCCGCGCGCACCAGGTTCAGCTCGTCGCCGCCTTGCGGGCCGTGCTCGTGCACCCACAGCCGGCCGGTCACAGGCTCGATCGCCGCGCCCTGGATGTTGCGGTGTCCGAGCGTGTACTTCTCCGGTTTCCAGCCGGCACGGCCGACAAAGGGGTTGTCCGCGGGCACGCGTCCGTCATCGTGCAGGCGGATCACCGAACCGGCGTGGTCATCGGGGCGCTGCGCGCGCTCCATCTCGCCCCGGTCGCCAAGGGTGACGTAGAAGTAACCGGCACGGTCGAAGACGAGGCGGGAACCGAAGTGGCGCCCGGTCCTGCCTCGCGGGCTCTGGCGGAAAATGACCTGCACGTCCTCGAGCCGCCTGTCCACCAGCCGCGCGCGCGCCACCTCGGTGCCCGTGCCGTCGGGGCCGCGCGCCGAGTAGGAAAAATAGATCCACCCGTTGCTCGCGTAGGCCGGGTGGAGGACGATGTCCATCAACCCGCCCTGGCCGTGCTCGACCACGGGCGGAAGCCCGGCGACGGGTTGGGGCTCGAGCCCGCCCTCACGCACAATCCGCAACGTCCCTCGGCGCTCGGTGACGAGGATGCGTCCATCGGGCAGGAAGGCCGCCGCCCAAGGGTGCTCGAGGCCCTGGGCCACGATCCTCACCCGAAAATCGTGTTCCTGGGAGCGTTGCTCGTAAACCTGCGCGCCCGCGGCCGAGGCCGCAACGGTCGCCGCGAGCGCCACAGCCGAGAGCGAGATCGCGCCTCGGCTCAGGAGGGCGGCGCCACCCGTTCGCGCAAACCCGCCGGCAGCTCGACCCAGCCCGCGCAAAGGACCTCGAGCCCGTAGGGCTGCTCGTCCTCGGCGGGACTGCGTCGCGCGCGGGCAAGGCCAAGCCACTCGAGGAAGGCGCGCAGCATGGTGATCGAATCGTCCATTGGCTACGTTAAACTGCCATGACGGCATTAACGGCCATCGGCCGAACAGGTTGAGGCCACGGACTCCAATTCCCGCTTCCCGCTTTCCCATCGCTCCTCCGCTCGTACGCTCCCGGTCCCGTTCGCTTGCCGTGACCGGCCGCTTCCGCTGCTACGGTATTCTCGGCCATTTCCTCCCGCGCGAGCGCCGCGGCCAGTGGTTCGTGCAATCCTGCGCCCGCGCCGCGACGCTCAAAAACGCGATCGAGGCGCTCGGGGTACCGCACACCGAGATCGGGCGGGTCACGGTAAATGGCATGCCGGCGAGCCCGGACCGGCTCGTCAGGAATGGCGACGCGATCGAGGTCTACCCCTGGACCGTGCAGCCACTACCCGACGGACAGGCCCGCTTTGCGGCAGACGCGCACCTCGGCGGCCTTGCCCGCTTCCTGCGCATGCTGGGTTTTGATACGTGGCACGAGCGAGCACCGTCCGATTCCCTGTTGCGCCGCCTGGCGCATGAGCAACGGCGGGTGCTGCTGACGCGCGACCGCGAGCTGCTCAAATGTCGGGATGTGCTCTTTGGCTGCTACGTGCACGAGCGCAAGCCGGAAGCGCAGCTCGTCGAGGTGGTCGTTCGCTTCGAACTGGCTACGCGCATGCGCGCCTTCTCGCGCTGCCTGGCCTGCAACGTCCCGCTGCGAGCGGCAACCCGCGAGGACGCCCAGCGCTACGCACCGCAGGCGGAGCTGTCGCGCTACGTCGAGTTTCGTCGCTGCCCTGCTTGCGAGCGCGTTTACTGGCCCGGCTCCCACTACGCGCGCATGCAGGCGGCTCTCGGCCGGCTGCTCGGCTAAGGCGCAGCGCGCGCGCAGCGGCCCTTACAATGCGCGCGTGAAGCAGGAAGTGCCGGGCGCCGCGGTGATCCGCATCCGGGGCGCGCGGCAGAACAACCTCCGCAATCTCGACCTGGACATTCCGCTCGGCGCGCTGGTCGTCGTGACTGGCGTCTCCGGATCGGGCAAGAGCTCGCTCGTTTTCGACACCCTCTACGCCGAGGGCCAGCGCCGCTACGTCGAGACCTTCAGCCCCTACGCGCGCCAGTTCCTCGAGCGCATGGACCGTCCTCGCGTCGACGCGATCGAAGCCGTTCCCCCTGCGATCGCGATCGACCAGACCAACCCCGTGCGCACCTCGCGCTCGACGGTCGGTACGATGACCGAGATCGCCGACTACCTGAAGCTGCTCTGGGCGCGCGCGGCGACGCTCCACTGCCGCGGCTGCGGACAGGAGGTCCGCCGCGACACGCCGGAGACGATCGCCGATGCACTACTTGCGCGTGCGCGCGACTCCGGCGACCCGCGCTTGACGATCACCTTCCCGGTGCCGGTGCCAAAGAACTTCAGCGAGGCCGAGGTCGAGGCGCTGCTTGCGCGCCAGGGCTACGTGCGGCTGCACAGCCGCAGCGCCGGGCGCATCGAGGTAGTGCAGGACCGCTTGCGCGCAGCGAGCGTCGAGCGCTCCCGCCTCCTCGAGGCCGTCGAGACCGCGCTACGCGCGGGCCAGGGGCGTATCGCCATCTACCCCGACACGGGCGGCCTCTGGCGTTACTCGTCGGGGCTGCACTGCGCGGACTGCGACCTCGCCTACGCCGAGCCGGTGCCCGCCGCATTCTCGTTCAACTCGCCGATCGGCGCGTGCGAGACCTGCCGCGGCTTCGGTCGCGTCATTGGAGTCGACTGGGGGCAAGTGGTCCCCGATCCTACGCGCTCGCTGCGCGAAGGGGCGATCCGGCCGTGGCAGGGCCGCAGCTACGCCGAGTGCCAGCAGGACCTCGAACGGCACGCACGGCGCCGAGGCGTGCCGCTCGATTCTCCTTGGCAGGCGCTGTCGGAGGCCGATCGCCGCTGGGTGCTCGAAGGCGACGAGGGCTGGACGAGCTGGGAGGAGTCCTGGCCGCGCCTCTGGTACGGGGTGAGAGGGTTTTTCCGCTGGCTCGAGTCGAAAGCGTACAAGATGCACATCCGCGTGCTTCTGTCGAAGTACCGCGCCTATACGCCCTGCCCCGCCTGCGGCGCATCGCGCCTGAAGCCGGACGCGCTGCTCTGGCGCATCGGCGGCCGCAACCTGCACGAGGTGGCGCTCCTTCCGATCGAGCAGGCCGAGCGCTTTTTCGCCGACCTCGTCCTGCCCGGCGAGGCGGCCGACCCGGTCGCCCTCGTGCTGCGCGAAATCCGCACGCGGCTTGCCTACCTGCGCGAGGTCGGTCTCGGCTACCTCACGCTCGATCGGCAGTCGCGCACCCTCTCGGGTGGAGAGGTGCAGCGCATCAACCTCACCACGGCACTCGGCACCTCGCTCGTCAACACGCTGTTCGTTCTCGACGAACCGTCGATCGGCCTACACCCGCGCGACATGGGGCGTGTCATCGGCGTCATGCGGCGGCTGCGCGACGCCGGCAATTCCCTCGTCGTCGTCGAGCACGACCCCCAGATCATGCGGGCCGCCGACCGCATCCTCGACATGGGGCCCGGGCCCGGCGAGCAGGGCGGCCGTGTGGTCTTCGAGGGTACGCCCGCGACCCTTGCCACGGCCGACACCGCCACCGGCCGCTGGCTCGCTGGACGTCGACGCACCGAGCGGCGCCGCCGCACCGCCGCGAGCGGGCCGCGCCTCGTTCTGCGCGGCGCGAGCGAGCACAACCTGAAGAGTATCGACGTCGAGATCCCACTGGGCTGTCTCGTCTGCGTGACCGGCGTCTCCGGCTCGGGCAAGTCCACGCTCGTGCGCGACATCCTCTATCCGGCGCTGCGCAGAGCCAAAGGACTTCCCGTCGAGGCCTGCGGCGCCCATCGCGAGCTCGCCGGCGCCGAGGCGGTGGGCGAAGCCGTGCTCGTCGACCAGTCGCCGATCGGGCGCACTGCGCGCTCCAATCCGGCAAGCTACGTCGGCGCCTTCGATGCGATCCGTGCCGCGTTTGCGCGCACGCCCGAAGCACGCGCCCGCCGCTACCGCGCCGGCACCTTTAGCTTCAACGCCGGCACCGGTCGCTGCCCCGCGTGCGCAGGTAGCGGCTTCGAGCACGTCGAGATGCAGTTCCTTGCCGACGTCTACCTGCGCTGCCCCGAATGCGGGGGGCGGCGCTACCGCGCCGAAGTTCTGGACGTGAAGCTGCACGGAAAGTCGATCGCCGATGTCCTCGAGCTCACCGTGCGCGAAGCGCTCGCCTTCTTTGCCGACGCGCACGAAGTCTGCGCGCGCCTGGCCCCGCTTGCCGAGGTCGGCCTCGATTACCTCCGCCTGGGTCAGCCGGTGCCCACGCTCTCGGGCGGGGAGGCGCAGCGCCTGAAGCTCGCCGGACACCTCGCCGAGTCCGGCCGGCGTAGCGCGCGCAAGTTGTTCCTTTTCGACGAGCCGACGACCGGTCTGCACTTCGAGGACGTCGCGCGGCTGTTGGGGGCGTTCGATCGGCTGCTCGACGCTGGCCACTCGCTGCTCGTGATCGAGCACAACCTGCAGGTCGTCGCCCACGCCGACTGGATCATCGATCTCGGCCCCGAGGCGGGTGAGGCCGGTGGGCGGATCGTCTGCGCCGGCCCGCCCGAGGCGGTGGCCGCGCATCCGGAATCGCACACTGGCGCGGCGCTGCGAGCCGAGCGCCCCAAGGTTGCTGCGGCCCCGGCCGCCTGGCTTCGCAGCGATGTGGCATCGGCCGCCTGGCCGCAGCCGCCGGCGCCGCCGCAGGCGATCCAGGTGCGCGGCGCGCGCGAACACAACCTCGCGCACATCGACGCGGACATCCCGCTCGGCCGCTTTACCGTGATCTCCGGCGTCTCCGGCTCGGGCAAGTCCACCCTCGCCTTCGACATCCTGTTCGCCGAAGGGCAGCGCCGCTATCTCGAATCGCTCAACGCCTACGCGCGCCAGTTCGTGGAACCCGTCGCGCGGCCGGAAGTGGATGCGATCCACGGCATTCCACCGACGGTCGCGATCGAACAGCGCACGAGCCGCGGCGGCGCGAAGTCGACCGTCGGCACGCTCACCGAGGTGCACCCCTACTTGCGCCTGCTCTATGTGCGCCTGGGCACGCCGCACTGTCCGGACTGCCAGTTGCCGATCGAGCCCCAGAGCGAGCAGGCGATCGCAGCGCGGCTGCTGCGCGACCACCGCGGTCGCCGCATCGGACTGCTCGCGCCGCTCGTTGTTCACCGCAAGGGCGTCTACACCGAGCTCGCGCGCTGGGCGCAGTCGAAAGGCTACACCCACTTGCGCGTCGATGGCGCCTTCCTGCCCGTCAATCCCTTTCCACGCCTTGACCGCTTCCGCGAGCATACGATCGAGTTGCCGGTGGCGGATTTGCGCGTCGCGCCGGAGCGCGAGTCCGAGCTACGCGAGGCGCTCGCGCGCGCTCTCGAACTCGGCAAGGGGAGCGTCGTCGTGCTCGCCGACCTCGAGGCGCTCGTGCGCTCGGTCGCGCAGGGCACCGTGCCGCGGCTCGCGGAGCTGCGTTTCTCGACGCGGCGCGCCTGTCCCTCGTGCGGACGCGGCTTTGCCGACCCGGACCCGCGGCTGTTCTCTTTCAACTCTCGCCACGGCTGGTGCCCCGCTTGCTTCGGGACCGGGCTTGCGCTCGACGAGGTGAACTGGAGCGAAAAGCGCGCGCGCAGCGGCGTCGAGGACGCGGTACTCGATTCCTGGATCGAGTGGCTGGGGGTGCAGGAGCCGTGCCGGATCTGCGCCGGCCGCCGCCTCAACCCGGAGGCGCTTGCGGTGCGCTGGCGCGGCCGTTCGATCGCCGATTTCTGCGCCAAGCCGATCGCGGCGCTTGCGCGCGAGTTCGACGCCCTCGTGCTCGAGGGCCGCGAGGCCGAGATCGCACGCGATCTGCTCTCGGAACTGCGCGCGCGCCTGCGCTTTCTCGACGAGGTGGGGTTGGGCTACCTCGCGCTCGACCGCGCCGCACCCACCTTGTCGGGAGGCGAGGCGCAGCGCATCCGGCTCGCGGCGCAGCTCGGGTCGAGCCTGCGCGGTGTGTGCTACGTCCTGGACGAGCCGACGATCGGCCTGCACCCCCGCGACGGGGCGCGCCTGCTCGACGTGCTCGAAAGGCTGCGCGACCGCGGCAACACGCTCGTCGTCGTCGAACACGACGAGGCGACCCTGCGCCGTGCCGAACACCTGATCGACCTCGGTCCGGGCGCCGGTCGCCATGGCGGACGCGTCGTCGCCTGTGGAAGCGCCGAGGCGATCGCGCGCAATCCCGCCTCGGTCACCGGCCGCTACCTCGCCGAGCCGCTGCGCCACCCTCTGCGGCCCCGTCGGCGCGTCGAGGCGAGGACCCCCGCGCTCGAAATTGCGGGCGCGCACAAACACAACTTGTGCGACCTGGACGTGCGCGTGCCGCTCGGCCGACTGGTCGCGATCACAGGGGTCTCCGGCTCCGGAAAGTCCACCCTTGCGCGCGAGGTGTTGTACGCGAGCCTCGTTTCCAGTACGCCGGTGGGCTGCCGTTCGCTGCGCGGTGCTGAGGCGATCGGGCGCGTGCTGGAAGTGGACCAGACGCCGATCGGGAAGACGCCGCGCTCCTGTCCTGCGACCTACGTCGGCGTTTGGGACCCAATCCGCAGGCTGTACGCACAGACGGTGCAGGCCCGTATGCGCGGCTGGACCGCCAGCCGCTTTTCGTTCAACGCGCCAGGCGGTCGCTGCGAGCGCTGCGAGGGCCAAGGCGTGCGGCGCATCGAAATGAGCTTCCTCCCCGACGTACGCGTGGTCTGCGACCTCTGCCGCGGCGCGCGCTTCAACGCCGAGACGCTCGCCGTCACGTTGCGCGGCAGGAACGCCGCCGAGGTGCTGGCCCTGAGCGTCGACGAGGCGCTCGAATTCTTCGCCGCCCACCCAGCGGTGCGCCGGCCGCTCGCGCTCATGCAGGACGTCGGTCTGGGTTACCTCGCGCTCGGCCAGCCGAGCCCCACCCTCTCGGGCGGGGAAGCGCAGCGGCTAAAGCTCGTGGCCGAGCTCGCGCGCATGCGCCCGGCGAGGCAGGCGCCCGACGGCGCGCGCGCTGCGAAGAGCACGCTCTACGTGCTCGACGAGCCTACCGTCGGGCTGCACATGGCCGACGTCGAGAAGCTGCTGCGGGTGCTGCACCGCCTCGTCGATGCGGGCAACACCGTGGTCGTCGTCGAGCACAATCTGGACGTCGTCGCAGAAGCCGACTGGGTGATCGACCTCGGCCCGGAGGCAGGCGAGGCCGGCGGGCGGCTCGTCATGCAAGGGCCGCCGGAAGCGGCGGCCCGACACGATACGCATACGGCGCGCGCGCTTGCCGCCTTTCTCGCCGAACGCAACCTCTGAGCCGCGGCCCCGCGCGTCAACGGCTCCAGAGTGCGCGCAGCTCCTTCGGTACGGTGCGCAGCAGCTCGCGTTCGCCTTCTTCGTGCAGGAAAGTGGCAAAGCCCGCCGCGGCCGGCGGCAGCCGCCGGCCGCGGCGAACGACGGTGTACCAGCGCCGGCGCACCGGCAGGCCGCGCACATCGAGCACCGCGAGCCGTCCTTCGCGCACCTCGGCGCCGATCGCGTGCGCCGACAGGAACGCGACACCGAAGCCGGCGATGACCGCTTGCTTGATGGTTTCGTTGCTCGCCGTTTCGAAAGCGATCGAGACGTGCAGGCGCGCGCGGCGTAACAGCTCGTCCATCGCCGCCCGCGTCACCGAACCTGGCTCGCGCGCGATCACCGGCCCGGCCAGCGCCTCGCCCAGCGCCAGGCGCTGGCGCTGCGCGAGCGGGTGTCCGGCCGGCGCGACGAGGACGATCGGATGCGTCGCGAAGGGCACCGCCAAAAAACGCGATGCGGCCGGCGGATGGCTCATCACGGCGAGGTCGCAGCGGTCCTCGACGAGGCGCCGGATCAGCTCCTCGCGGTTGCACACGGCCAGCGCGACGCGCACCCCTCGACGGCCCTCGCAGTAGCGCGCAAGGAGTGCGGGCAAAAAGGAATCGCCCGCGCTGATCACCCCCACCGAAAGGAGGCTCTGCGCGAGGCCGCGCTGCGCCGCCAGCTCCTCTGCCGCGCGGCGCAGCTCCGCCTGCACCGCCGCCGCGGCGCGCGCGAGCACCTCCCCCGCGGGGGTGAGGACGAGCCGGCGGCCGACCCGCTCGAGCACCGGCGCACCGGCGGCACGCGCGAGCGCCGCGATCTGCTGCGACACCGCGGACGGTGTCAGATGCAGCGCGGCGGCTGCGCGCGCGAGGGTCGGCTGCGCCGCCAAGGCGGCAAGGATTTCCAGCTGTCGGAGGCGGACGGCGCGCACTTAAGCTTTTCTGAAGAAAAACGCAAAAAAGTTTAACTTGTCCCCAGGCCGGTGGGGCGCCTACGATGGTCGCGTGACTCGATCGGCCGTCCCGCCTTTCGATGCCGATGCGCTCGCCGACGCGCTGCGCACGCTCGGCCTGCTCTACGGCAGCGCGCAAGCGCTCGCCGACGCCGTGCGCGAGGCCCCCGACCTGCCCGAAGCGATCCGGCGTTACCTTCGCACCGCCCGGCCGCATCTGCTTGGCCCGCACGAGGCCGAGACGCTCGAGCGGCTCGTACGCGAAGCGCACGAACGCCGGTTCGTTGCACCGCCCGCCATCGAGAGCCACTCGGTGTAAGGCCTTCGCGCAGGGCGCGAAGGTACACTTACGCCCGTCGTGCGCGAGCCTGCAGCCAAGGTCGTACGCCTGAGCGATTACGCGCCACCCGCCTTCCGGGTCGAGCGCGTGATCCTGGACGTCGACATACGCGACGAAGACGCGCTCGTCTCGGCGCGCCTCGCCTGCCGGCGCAACGTCCGCACCGACACGCAGGCTCCGCTCGCGCTCGACGGCGAAGGGCTCGAGCTGCTCGATTTGCGCATCGACGGGCGGTCCGTCGAGCCGAACCGCTACGAGTTGACCTCCGACTGCCTGAAGGTGCACGACGTCCCCGACGCCTTCGTGCTCGAGACCGCGAGCCGCATACGGCCCCAGCAGAATACCCAGCTCGAAGGGCTGTACGCGATCGCGAACGGCTACGTCACCCAGTGCGAGGCCGAGGGCTTCCGGCACCTCACCTGGTTTCCGGACCGGCCCGATGTCCTCGCCCGCTACACGACGACGGTGCGCGCTTGCCGGGAGCGCTGCCCGGTGCTGCTCGCGAACGGCAACCAGGTCGCCCGCGGCCAAGCGCCCGGCGGCCGCCATTGGGCGACGTTCGAAGACCCTTTCCCCAAACCGAGCTATCTCTTTGCGCTTGTCGCGGCGCGCCTCGACGTGCTCGAGGATTCCCACGTCACGCGTTCGGGCCAGACCCAGCGGCTGTACGTGTACGTGGAACCCGGCCGACGCGAGCAGGCGCACTGGGCGATGGCCTGCCTCAAGCGCGCGATCGCGTGGGACGAGGCGCGCTTTGGCCTGGAACTGGACCTCGACGAATACCGGATCGTCGCCGTGAGCGATTTCAACTCCGGCGCGATGGAGAACAAAGGGCTCAACATTTTCAACGCCAAGTACGTGCTCGCACGGCCGGAGATCGCGACCGACGCCGACTACGTGGCGATCGACCGGGTGGTCGCGCACGAATACTTCCACAACTGGACGGGAAACCGCGTCACGCTGCGCGACTGGTTCCAGCTTTCGCTCAAAGAGGGGCTCACGGTTTTCCGCGATCAGGAGTACGGTGCCGACACCTATTCGCGGGGGGTGACGCGCATCCAGGAGGTGCGGGCGCTGCGCGCCGGCCAGTTCCCCGAAGACGCGGGGCCGATGAAACATCCTGTGCGCCCTTCGGCGTACACCGAGATTCGCAACTTCTACACCATGACGGTGTACGAAAAGGGCGCCGAAGTGGTGCGCATGATCCACACCTTGCTCGGCGAGGAGCGGTTCCGCGCCGGGCTGCGGCTCTACCTTGCGCGTCACGACGGCCAGGCGGCCACCTGCGAGGATTTCGTGCGCGCGATGCAGGAGGCGGGCGGTCGTGACCTGGGCCAGTTCATGCGCTGGTACGACGTGGCCGGCACGCCGGTGCTCGACGTCAGCGGCCACTGGGACGAAAGCAATGGCCGCTTCACCCTCACGGTACGCCAGTCGATGGATCCGCCGTTTCTGATCCCGCTCGCGGTGCGGGTCGGCTGCGAAGAGCGTGTGCTCGCCATCTCGGAACGCGAGGAGCGGCACGTGTTCACGGGCCTTGCGACGCGACCCGTGCCCTCGCTGCTGCGGCGCTTTTCGGCGCCGGTCATCCTGCGCTACCCCTACCGCGAGGAGGAGCTCGCGCACCTGGCCGCGCATGACGACGATCCGTTCGTGCGCTGGGAGGCGATGCAGCGGATCGCCGTCACGCTCATCCTGGAGCGCGGCGGCGCGGCCTCGGGCGCGTTCATCGACGCGGTGCGGCGGCTGCTCGAGGACTCCGACCCGGCTTTCGCCGCCGAGGCGATCGCCTTACCTTCGGAAGCGTACCTCGCCGAGCAGGTCGAGACAGTCGACCCCGATGCGATCTACGCGGCGCGCAACCGCTTGCGCCGCGAGGTCGCCGCTGCGCTCGAAAGCGAGCTCCTCGACGCTTACCGCGCCAATGCGGTGCCCGGCCGCTACGCGCCCGAGCCTGCGGCCATCGGCCGCCGCGCGCTCCGTAACACCGCGCTCGGCTATCTGCTCGAGGTCGGCCGGGCGGAGTTGCGCGCCCTCGCCTGGAGGCAGTACGCCGAGTCGGACAACATGAACGACGCGTACGCAGCGCTCGGCTTTCTCGTCGACACCGAAGGGCCCGAAGGCGAGCGCGCGCTCGCCTCTTTCTACGAGCGCTGGCGCGGCGAGCCGCTCGTGCTCGACAAATGGTTCGCGGTGCAAGCCGGCTCGCGCCGCCTGGGCACGCCTGCGCACGTGCGTGGCCTCGCCGCGCACCCGGACTACGACCGGCGCGTGCCGAACCGCGTCTACGCGCTCATGCGTCGCTTCGCCGCAAACCCGATCCGTTTCCACAGCGCGGACGGCTCCGGCTACGCCCTTCTCGCCGACGAAGTGATCGCGCTCGACGAGCTGAACCCGCAGGTCGCGGCTCGGCTGGCGCGCGGCTTCGACCGCTGGCGCCGGTTCGACGCCGTCCGTCAGCGCCACGCAAAGGCGGCGCTCGAGCGCATCCGCAAAGCCGAGGGCCTCTCGCGCGACGTCACCGAAGTGGTAGAAAAAGCGCTCGATGGCGCCTGAGGCGCGAGGCAGCGAACGCCGAGGCAAGCGGGGAAGACGGCGCCGCGCAAGCCTTCGTCTGCTCCGTTGATCGGCGTCATGCCGTGGATCCTACCGTCCACCTCCTTCTTTCCGTCTCGGCATTCGTCGGCACGCATTTCGTCTCCAGCACCGCTTTGCGGCCGGCCTTGGTGCGCCGCCTCGGCGAGCCTGCGTACCTCGCCCTTTATTCGTGCGCGGCCCTTGCGACCCTCGCCTGGGCGATTGTCGCCTATCGATCCGCGCCCTCGATACCCCTCTGGCCGGGCCTGAAGCTCGTCCCGGCCTTCGTGATGCCCTTCGCCTGCATCTTGCTCACCTGTGGTCTTTGGGGACCGAACCCGACCTCCGTGGGCCAGGGGGCGCGCCTGGAAGAGCCCGAACCCGCCCGCGGCATCCTACGGGTAACGCGCCATCCGGTGCAGTGGGCCATCCTTCTGTGGGCGCTCTCGCATCTTGCCGCGCGCGGTGACCTGCGTGCGCTCGTGCTCTTCGGCGGCCTTGCGCTTCTTTCCGCGTTCGGCATGCCGGCGATCGACCGCCGCAAGGCGCGCGCCGGGGGCGAGGGCTGGCGGCGCTTTGCCCGGGCAACCTCCGTCATCCCCTTTGCCGCGATCGCAGCCGGCCGCAACCGCCTGCGCGCCGCAGAAATCGGCCTCTGGCCTCCGCTCGCCGGGTTGGTCTTGTACGCAGTGCTGTTCTACCTGCACCCGGTTATCACCGGCGTCCGTCCTTACTGACTGCGGGCTCAAGTCCCGCTGCCCGGTGCCGTAGCCGCTAAGGGTGGGACTGTCACGCGCCGCCGGCCGCGCTCTTGCCCGATGAACACCGCGGTGGCCAATCTTGAGCAGTGGACTGAACGCCTCAGCCGCGCGCAGCTTCCGCTGCTGCGACGCACGCTGGCCCGCGTGACCGCCCTGGCGCAGGCCGAACTCGCCGGGGTGGCCGAGCCCGATGCGCGCGACATCGCATCGGCAGTGAGCGACGATCCGTGCGCGGTGGCGCGCCTTTTCGCGCGCCTTGCCGAACGGCGGCACAGCCGCAGCGTCGCGACCATCGAGGGGGCGGTCCTCATGCTCGGCACCCGTGGGGCGCTCGCCGAGCTCGCCTCCGCCCCCGCGGTCGAAGCCGTCATCGGCGCGAACGTGCACGCCCACGCGGGGCTACTGCGGGTCGTGCGCCGCGCCCAGCGCGCCGCGCGCTTCGCGCTCGCGATCGCCGCCTGGCGCAACGATCCCGCAGCCGAGGAAGTGACGCTTGCGGCGCTCCTCCACGACCTTGCCGAGCTTGTGCTGTGGTGTGTCGACCCGGCGCGCATGCTGCGCATCCGCGCAGCGCAGCGCGCGCATCCCGGGCTGCGTAGCGCCGACGCACAGCGGGCCGAACTCGGCGTCACGGTCGCGGAACTCCAGCGTGCGCTCGCGCTGCGCTGGCAGCTGCCGGAGCTGCTGGTCAGCCTCGCCGACGAGCGGTACGAAGAAAATCCCCGCGCACGGGTGGTGACGCTCGCCGTGCGCCTGTCGCGTCACTCGGCAAGAAGCTGGAACGACCCGGCACTGCCCGACGACTGGCGCGAACTCGCCATGCTTCTTTCGGTGGGCGAGGCTCGCGTGCGCGAGCTCGTCGGTGCCCCTGCCGGCTAAGGCGAAGCGCTAGCGCGCGAGCTTGGCGCGTACCCGCTCGTCGAAGCGCGCGAGGTTGACGACCACGCGCTCGTGCATCCCTGCCCCGATCGGTTCGCGCTCGTCGGCCGCCTCCACCCGCAGTCGGACGCGCCGGCCTTCCACCGCGACCACCTCTGCGCGCGCGGTCACGCGTAAGCCAACCGGCGTCGCCGCGCGGTGCTCCACCTCGAGGCGGGTGCCGAGAGACTGAAACCCCGCCGGCAGCAGATGCTCGAAGGCTGCGAGCGACGCCGCCTCCATGAGGTTGAGCATGACCGGAGTCGCGAGCACACGGACCCGGCCGCTACCGACCCGCGGGGCGGTATGTTCCTCGCCGACCAGAAGGTTCGCCTCACCCCTCAGGCCGGGACGCACGCGTTCGAGTTCCGACATCGAGTTCCCGTTGCGGGGCCGCGCATCCCCTTGCTCGCCGCCCTTGCCCGCACGCCTGCGCCGCCTCCGACCAGAGCGGCACTCGCACGTGGCGTCGCTTCGTGATCGCCGCGCGGCGTCGGCACCCGCGCGCGGTGAAGCACCCGACCGTCAAGGCCGAGTGCGATCGCCTCGATTCGCGCACCGCCACGGTCCACACCGATTACCAGGTGCAAGCGCTTCAGTCCCCCGAGACCGCCGCGAGCACGCGAAGCGGCCCGGCGCGGCGCACGAGCTCGCTTTCGGCCTCGTCGCGCACGAAGAACGAACCAGCGAAGCCAAGTGCGTTGATCGATACCGTCCCGTAATGCTCGCGCACGCGGGGCACGGCCACCATCCAGCGGAGCGTCACCAGCAGGTTATAAGGGGCGGACTGCCGTAACGCCCCACCGGCCGGGACACCCGACACGCCGATCGCCGAGAGCAGTTCCCGGTACAGGGCGTGCAGACGGTCGGGCCGCAGCAGCTCGTCGGGTTCGAGCGCTGCGACCGCGTGCCGGAAAGGCCGCTTGCCCGCCTCTATCCTGGGGCTCCCGGCGCGGCGGCCGTAGAAGCGCTCCATCGGCACGGCCTCGTCCACTCCGAGAGGCAGGGGCACGAGCTGCACGTGCTTGTGCCGCTCGCTCGCGCCGGCGGCCTCGCCGCCATTGTAAAAACCGAGGGCCCCGAGCTCCGCGACGCATTCGCCCAGCGCCGCGAGGTCGCTCTCGTCGAGCAGCTCCTCCTGGGGAGCGTAGCGGCGCGTGACGATCAGCAGGTGGCCGTCGATGACGTTGTATTTGTTGAGCACCGCGACGTGGCGCTCGCCCACCGGCCCCACGGTGAGCGCCGGCTCCGGTGGATCGAAAGGATCGGGCGGCTGCTGCACGGTCGCGGCCGCCCGCTCGGCCCTCCACCGCGCCTCCGCTTTACGCGCGAGGCTAGAGAGTCGGCGCAGCACGAAGCGCACGCCCTCCTCCTCGACGACCTCGGTGTCGGTCTCGACGGGGCGCAGCGCGCCGGATGCGAGCGCCTGGCGGCTGCGCTCGGCCAGGGCCGCGGCGAGCCGCACGCGCTGGACCCCGCTCCCCACGCGGGCAATTCTAAGGTCGATCGGCGCCGCGACCCTTGAACCCGGCGCCGCCAGCCCGATCTAAGGGTGCGTTATCATTTGCCGGCTGCACCCGGGAGGTCCTGATCGTGAAACGCATCGTCCTTTTGGTCGCCACCAACTTCGCGGTGGTGCTCCTCCTATCGGTCGTCATCAGCGTCCTCGGGCTGGATCGCGCGCTCGCGCGCGAAGGCATCGACGTCGCTCCCCTGTTGCTCCTTGCGGCGATTTTCGGTTTCGGCGGGGCGTTCGTCTCGTTGCTCATCTCCAAAGCGGTGGCCAAGTGGTCGACCGGCGCGCACGTCATCGATGGCAGCGAGGGCACGACCGAGTACTGGCTGGTCGAGACGGTGCGCCGCCTGTCCGAGCGCGCCGGTATCGGCATGCCAGAGGTCGCGATCTACGAAGGCGAGCCGAACGCGTTCGCGACCGGCGCTTTCCGCGATGCGGCGCTCGTGGCCGTATCGACGGGGCTGTTGCAGAGCATGCGCCGGGAGGAGGTGGAAGCCGTCCTCGGGCATGAAATCGGGCACGTCGCCAACGGCGACATGGTCACCCTCACCTTGATCCAGGGCGTCGTCAACACCTTCGTCATCTTCTTGTCGCGGGTGATCGGTTACCTGGTCGACCGCATCGTCTTCAGGAACGAGCGCGGTGAAGGCGCGGGCTTTTTTGTCACCGTGATCGTCTCCCAGATCGTCCTTGGTCTGCTCGCCTCGATCATCGTCGCCTGGTTCTCGCGCCAGCGCGAATTCCGCGCCGACGCAGCCTCGGCAGATCTGCTCGGCTCGCACCGACCGATGGTCGCGGCCCTGGCACGGCTCGGCCGGCTGGAGCCTGGCGCGCTACCGGCGAATTTCCAGTCTGCCGGCATCAGCAACCTGCCCAGCTGGATGAAGCTGCTGTCGACGCACCCGCCGATCGAAGAACGCATCGCCGCGCTCGAGGCGCGCGCAGCCGGCCGCTGATCGCCCCGGGGGCGCGTTTCGAGCCTCGCCGCGCGGGCGTCTGCGCTGGCGCCCGTTTCCCGCTACGATGCGCCCCGTGACGCGACGCTGGCGTGTCGGCATCGTGGGGGCGAGCGGCTACGGGGGAGGCGAGCTGCTGCGCCTATGCGCACGGCACCCCAGCTTCGAGATCGCCTGGGTCGGTGGCGAGACGAGCGTCGGGCAGCGCCTCGAAGAGCGCTTCCCGGCCTTTTCTGGCTCTCCGAGCGGGCAACTACGGGTGGAACGCTTCGAACCCGAGAACACGGCGGGGCTCGACCTGCTCTTCGTCTCGCTCCCGACCGGCAAATCGCGCGAGCCCCTCGCGCGCGTGCCCCCATCGGTCCGCGTCGTCGACGTCGGCGGGGATCACCGCTTCGTCGAGGGCTGGGAGTACGGCCTCACCGAGCTGCCGGGCCGGCGCGAGCGGATCGCGCGCGCCTTTCGCGTCGCCAATCCGGGTTGCTACCCGGCTGCGGCGCTCCTTGCGCTCGCGCCTCTGGTGCGGGAAGGCCTCGTCGAGACCGAAGGCATCGTCGTCGACGCAAAAAGCGGCGTCTCGGGCGCGGGTCGCGGCGCCACCGCAGACTTCGGTTACGTCGAGACGAACGAAGACGTCCACGCCTACGGGCTGGAAGGGCACGTGCACGTGCCCGAAATGCAGAACGCACTCGCGGCACTCGCGCACCAGCCCGTGCATATCGCCTTCACGCCGCACCTCGTGCCCATGTCGCGCGGCATCCTGGCGACCTGCTACGCGCGCCCGCGCGGCGCAGTCGACGCCGCACGCCTCTACGAGGCGGCCCACGCGCTCTACCGCGACGAGGCTTTCGTGCGCGTGTGCCCGCTCGAGCGGGGCCGCAGCCCGCATACGCGCTGGGCGAGAGCATCCAACCTCGCCTTCCTCGCCTACGCCGTGAATGCGCAGACAGGATGGGTCGTCGCCACCGCCGCGATCGACAACCTGGGCAAGGGCGCGGCCGGCCAAGCGTTGCAGAACGCGAATCTGATGACCGGTCAACCCGAGACCACGGGACTGGAAGCGCTTCCGCTCTGGACCTGAGGGCACCCGGCGCCGCGCGCGAAACGACCGGCGGCGAAACTCGCCGCGATGCCAAAATCGGTCGGGTGACGCCGACGCGGGACCTTTCCGACGCGACTACGCTTGCTCTTCGCGCTACCCGGCGCCCGCTGCTCTGGGGTATCGGCGGGCTGGCCATGCGAGTCGGCCCTGCCGATGCGCAGCGCCTCTGCCGCCGCGCCTCGGGCCTGACCTCCGGCCGCAGGAGTGCGCTTGCGCGCGCCTGCGCGGGCGCGGCGTTTGCCGAGCGCGGCCGCGCATGACGCTACCGGCGCTTGTCCTCGCCACGGTGCTCGCGCACACCGGCTTCGTCGGCAGCCGAGTCGCGGTTGCGCTCTACGCGCTCTCGGAGCGCGCCTCGCCGTTTCACGTCGGTGTCCTGTACGCCCTCTACGCGCTGCTGCCCATGCTGCTCGGCGTGGCCGCGGGCCGAGTCGTCGACCGCGTCGGGGCCCGCCGGCCGATGCGGGTGGCGACCGTCGCGCTCGCGGGCGGCGTTGCGCTGCCTGCGATAGCGCCCTCGCTCGCCGTGCTGCCGGCGGCGGCGACCGTGATCGGTACGGCATTCATGGTTTTTCACGTCGCCGCCAATCACGCCGTCGGCTCCCTCGGAGACGCGGGGAGCCGGCCGGTTCGTTTCAGCTGGTGGACGCTCAGCTTCTCGATCGGCGGGCTGCTCGGTCCTCTTGCGGCCGGCTTCGCCATCGACGCCGCTGGGCATCGGGGCGCATTCGCACTTCTTGCGTTCGTCGCGCTCGCGGGCCTCGCCTTGCCGCGCAACGGGCCCGAGGTGCGCTCCGCCGCGGCGAGCCGCAGCGCCGCCGCGCCTCGCGTGCGAGACCTGCTGCGCGAGCCGCGCTTACGCGCGCCACTCATCGCGAGCGGCACGCTCGCCATGGGCTGGGACTTGTACACCTTCCTGATGCCGCTGTGGTGCGCGCGCTCCGGGCTTTCGGCCTCTTCGGTCGGCGTGGTGATGGGCTGTTTCGCAGCCGCGACCTTCGCCGTGCGCCTGGCCATGCCGGCGCTCGCGCGACGTGTACGTGAATGGTCCGTGGTTTCGGCGGCGCTGCTCGCTGCCGGCTCGGCCTATGCGCTCGTACCGCTCGCGACACAGCCGTTCGCGCTCATGGCGCTGTCGTTGCTCCTCGGGGCCGGGCTCGGCAGCGCGCAGCCGATGATCATGTCGCTGCTCTTTACGGCCTCGCCGCCAGGACGCCAGGGCGAGGTGGTCGGGCTACGCTCGACGATGCTCAACACGAGCCACACCATCGTGCCCCTTGCCACCGGCGCCCTCGGCGCCGCGATCGGCATGGCGGCCGTGTTCTGGCTGATGGCTGCGTTCTTGCTCGCCGGCGGTGTCTCCGTGCGCCGGCGCGCACGCTAGAATGCGAGCGATGACCTCGTCGCCGCCCTCCCTTGCCCACTTCCTGCGCGAGCGTCAGCGCGCCGGCCGCATCGACACCGACCTGCGGCTACTCCTCGAGACCTGCGCGCGCGCGTGCAAGACGATCAGCGCGCACGTCAACCGGGGTGCGCTCGCCGGAGTGCTCGGCGCGGCAGGCACGGTCAACGTGCAGGCCGAAGAACAGAAAAAGCTCGACGTCGTGTCGAACGACATCCTCATCGAAGCGAACGCCCGGTCGGGCAGCCTCGCCGCCCTCGCCTCGGAGGAGATGGAACGGCCGCTGAGCGTCGCCCCGCCAAAGGGGGGCGGCCCCTATTTGCTCGTGTTCGATCCGCTCGACGGTTCCTCCAACATCGACGTCAACGTCCCGGTGGGAACGATTTTCTCGGTGCTGCGTTGTCCTGAGGGTGTGCGCGAGCCCGACGAGCGCGCCTTCCTGCAACCCGGACGGGCGCAAGTCGCGGCCGGATTCGCCGTGTACGGCCCGGCGACGATGTTCGTGCTCACCGTCGGCGACGGCGCGCACGGCTTCACGCTCGATGCGCAGCGCGGGTCGTTCATGCTCACGCACCCCCAGCTGCGCATCCCTCCCGACACGGCCGAGTTCGCGATCAACATGTCCAACCAGCGGCGCTGGGAGCCTCCCGTGCGCCGCTACATCGACGAGTGCCTCGCCGGAAAAGAGGGGCCGCGCGGCAAAGATTTCAACATGCGCTGGATCGCGTCGATGGTGGCCGACGTCTACCGCGTGCTCTCACGGGGCGGAGTGTTCCTCTACCCGAGCGACAGCCGCTATCCGCAGGGCCGCCTCCGGCTGATGTACGAGGCGATGCCGATGGCGCTCATCGTCGAGCAGGCGGGCGGCGCCGCGACCGACGGCCGCACCCGCCTCCTCGACATCGTCCCCTCCGCTTTGCACCAGCGCGTTCCCGTCGTTCTCGGCTCGCGCCACGAGGTCGAGCGACTGGCGACCTATCACGCCGACTGAGAAAAAAGGCCGGCCGGGAAACCCGGCTGGCCGTTTCGCTTGCACCGCTGTTACTTGAGGTGCTTGTTGACCAGCTTGGTCATCTCGAACATCGAGACCTGCGACTTGCCGCCAAAGAGCGGTTTCAGCTTTTCGTCGGCGTTGATCATGCGCTTGTTCTTCTTGTCCTGCAAGCCGTTGCGCTTGATGTAACCCCAGATTCTCTTCGTCACCTCGGTGCGCGGCATGGGGTTCGCGCCGATCACCGCCGCAAGCGTCGCACTGGGCGTCATCGCTTTCATGAAGGCGGGATTGGGCTTGCGCTTCTTCCCCGCCTTTTTCGCTTTCTTCTGCGCCATCTCCGTCTCTCCTCTGAACGATGTGGAAGTGCCGCGTCCGGATTTCGTTCCGCCTGCGCGAAGCGGCGCCGCAAAGATGCCCAATCCTGGTGGACGTGTCAACGTCCGTCAGAGAGAGAATCGGCGTGCGCGGTCTTGCGCGGCAAGGTGTCCAGCCACGCCGCGAGCCCCTGCGCATTCAGCTCGACGTCGAGCGCGAAAAGCCGCAACAACGCCTCTTCCGCGAGCGGCCAGCCCTGACGCCCGCGTTCCGCGAGCAGCAGCGCGCGCACGCCGGCGGCAAGCGCCGCATGCCGCTCGGCTCCGGCGGCGCGCGCGCGCAGCGCAAGGGCGGCATGCGCCTCGACCAAGCGCCGGAAATCGGCCGCGACTACCCCGGGCCGGCGCAGCTCGCCGAAATGCGCGAGGTAGAAAGCCGGCGGATCGTACTCGAGCAGGCGGTCGACCGTGGCCAGCAGCGCCTCGGGGTCGAACTGGGATGGGCTGGTGGTCGGGAACACCGCCGGGCGGCCATCGCGTGCGAGCGCTGGATACGACAGGCCAAAGGTGTCCCCGACGAAGAATGCGCCGCTCGCCGAGTCGCGCACCGCCACGTGGTGCCGGGCGTGGCCCGGGGCGTCGAGGAACAGGAACTCGCGCGAACCCCATGCGATGCGCGCGCCGTCGGCGACCTCGACGATGCGCGCTGCGGGAACCGGCTCAACCTCGCCGTAGACGCGGCGCACCGCCTCCTCCCCGTAAATCGCGCGCGTCGCGGCAACCAAGCGCGCCGGATCGGCGACATGGCGCGCACCGCGCGAGTGAACCGCAAGTTGCGCCCGCGGACATGCGCGCATGAGCCGGCCCGCTCCCCCGGCGTGGTCGAGGTGCACGTGCGTAAGGAAGATCCAGTCGACGCACTCGGGCGAGACACCTTTTGCGGCGAGGGCGGCGAGAACGCGCGGCGCCGAAGGGGCGACCGCGGTATCGACGATCAGCGCGCGGCCGTCCTCGACGACGAGGTGCACCGCGGTCTGCAAAGGACGGCCGTCGTAGACGGCGTCCACCGCGCACACGCCGTGCGCATAATCGAAGACTCCCTCCACCGGCTCGATTATAGAATTCGAACATGAGCATCGCCGACCTGCGGCGCGAATACACCTGCGACGGCCTCTCGGAACGGGACGCCGGAGGCGACCCGCTTGCGCTTTTTCGGCGCTGGTTCGAGGCGGCGGTCGCGGCAGAGCTACCGCTTGCCAATGCGATGACCCTCGCGACGGTGACGCCCGAGGGCACGGCCGACGCGCGCGTGGTCTTGCTCAAGGATTTCGAGGCGGGCGACTTCGTCTTCTATACCCACACGCGTAGCCCGAAAGGGCGCCAGCTCGCGGCCAACCCCTCGGCCTGCGCCGTGTTCTTCTGGGCGGAGCTCGAGCGCCAGGTGCGCATCTGGGGACGGGTCGAACCGGTCAGCGACCGCGATGCGGATGCGTACTTCGCAAGTCGCCCGCTCGGTGCACGCCTTTCGGCGTGGGCCTCGGCGCAGAGCGAACCGGTGCGCGACCGGGCAGTGCTCGAACGTGCGCTCGAGGCGACTCGACGGCGCTGGGGCGAAAACCCGCCGCGGCCACCCCATTGGAGCGGCTACCGGCTCCGGCCCGAGGCAATCGAGTTCTGGCAGGGCCGCGAAAACCGCCTGCACGACCGCCTGCGCTATACGCGCGGTAACGGGTCCTGGACGATCGAGCGGCTTGCACCATGAACCTCCGCCGGGTCAGGCGCGGGAACGGCGGCGGTTGAAAGCGGTGCATCGAAAGCGGATGGAGCGGCAGTGGCGGCCGCGCCCGCGATGGCGCGCATCGTAGACGTGCGTGCGCGCCGCCTCTGGGACTCGCGCGGCTCGCCGGCGATCGAAGCCGAAGTGGTGCTGAAGGGCGCGCGAGGCCGGGCGATCGTGCCGTCAGCGGCGGCAGCGTGCGCCGATGGCGGTGGGCGCGCGCGCGATGCCGCACGCGCAGTTCACAGCGCGAACACGCTCATCCGCGAGGCGCTGCGCGGGGTCGACGCGCGCAATCAGCAGGCGGTGGACGAGAAGCTGATCGACCTCGACGGTACCGCGGACAGGTCACGCCTCGGCGCCGACGCGATCGCCGCCGTGTCGTTCGCCTGCCTGCGCGCCTGTGCAGCGGCGGCGCGCCGGCCGCTGTGGCGGCACCTGGCGGGCGAAGCGCCGGTGGCACTGCCGGTGCCGCAGATCCAGGTCTGGGGCGGTACGGCGCACGGCGCACGCTGCGCGGACCTGCAAGGCTGGATGGTCGTGTGCACGGGTGCGGGCAGCTTTGCCGATTGCCTCGAGTGGAGCGGCGAGATTTACCGTGCCGCCGGAGAGCGCCTTGCACGCCGGGGCGCCCTCGCCGGGGTGTCGGACGAGGGCGGCTGGTGGGCGGCGTTCCAGTCGAACGAGCAAGCGATCGAGGAACTGGTGCTCGCGATCGCGGACACCGGACTCGAGCCGGGCACGGACGTCGCGATCGCGCTCGACGTCTCGGCCAGGCGGCTCTGGCGCGACGGCCGCTATCACTTGAGACAGGAGGGTGTTACGCTCGGGCGCGAGGCGTGGCTCGAGCGCTTGCTCGCCTGGTGCGCGCGCTACCCCATCGTTTCGGTGGAAGATCCCTTCGCCAGGAGCGACACCGAAGGTCTGCGCGCTTTTGTGCGCGCCGCCGGTGCTCGTGTACAGGTGGTCGGAGGGGAGCTCTACCGGAGCGACGCGACGCGCCTGCGCGCGGCCGCCGACGCGGCGACCGCGGTGCGCCTCGTCGCGGGCGAGGCCGGCACAGTCACCGAGGCAGAAGCGTGCCTCGAAGCCGCAAGGGCGTGCGGCCTCGCCCCTGTGGCTGCGGGCCGATGCGCCGAGACCGAGGACGTCCTGCTCGTCCACCTCGCGGTGGGGTGGGGGATCCGGCAGCTCAAGGCCGGCGGCTTTGCGCGTTCCGAGCGCATGGCCAAGTGGAACGAGGCGCTGCGCATCGAGGAGGAGCTCGGGGGGCGGGCGCTACCCTTTCCGGCCCGGCGGCTTTTCCCGCCGACGGCGTAAACCGCCACTTGCGCGCCCTTCACGGCTCCGGCTGCAGTCCGCTTGCCGTCAGACGGTAGCGCCGATCGCAGCCGGCGGCCGCCTGCGCCGAGTGCGTGACCAGAATCGCCGCCGCGCCGTGCGTCTTTACCTGCGCGCGCAGCAGCGCGAGCACCTCGCGCGCGTTGTCGGCGTCGAGGTTGCCGGTCGGTTCGTCCGCCAGCACGAGACGAGGCGCGCCGGCGAGGGCGCGCGCGATGGCAACGCGTTGCATCTCCCCCCCGGAGAGCTCGCGCGGAAAGCTCTCTGCGCGCTCCGCGAGCCCGACGGCTGCGAGCAGCTCCCGGCTGCGCCGGAACACCTCCGGCGCAGGCCACCGTCGCAGAAGCAGCGGGAGCGCAACGTTCTGCACCGCCGTCAGATGGGGAAGCAAGTGAAAGGCCTGGAATACGAAACCGATGCGCTCGCGCCGAAGGCGCGTCGCCGCGTCGTCGTCCAAACGGGTGATGTCGGCGCCGTCGTGGCGGATCGCGCCCGCCTGCACCGGCTCCAAACCGGCGATGGCGTGCAGCAGCGTGCTCTTGCCCACGCCGGACTCGCCAAGCACCGCAACGTACTCGCTGGCGTGAAGGCGTAGCGACACACCGGAAAAAAGCGTGCGCGTACCGAAACGCTTCGCGACGCCCTCGAGTTCGAGCCGCGCCGGTTCAGACACCGAGATAGCGCTGCCGTACCTCGGGCTGCGCGCGCAGCTCGGCCGCCGTCCCTTCCCACACCACCGCGCCCTTGACGAGGATCACGTTGCGGTCGGTGACGGCATTGACCGCAGCGAAGTTCTTGTCCACGATCACTGTCGCAAGGCCGCTCGCGCGCAGCTCAGCGACGATGCGCCAGATCTCGCGTGCAACGAGCGGCGCAAGGCCCTCGGTCGCTTCGTCGAGCACGACAAGGCGCGGGTTCGTCATGAGCGCCCGGCCGATAGTGAGCATCTGCTGCTCGCCTCCCGAAAGCTGCCCCCCCGCGTGGTGCAGCCGCTCGGCGAGCCGCGGAAAGGCCGCCAGCACCCCCTCGAGCGTCCAGTCGCGCCGGCCGTCGAGCCCTGGACGCGCCGCCATCACCAGGTTTTCACGCACTGTGAGGTTGGGGAAGATGCCCCGCCCTTCGGGTACATAGGCGATACCACTGCGCACGATGCGGTGGGTCGGTTCGCCCGTGACGTCGCGGCCCTGTACGTGCACCGTGCCGGAGCGCGCGCGCACCAGGCCGAGCAGGGTGCGCAGCAGCGTCGTTTTGCCCATGCCGTTTCGGCCCATCAGCCCGACCGACTCGGCCGCGTGCACGCGGAAGTCGACCCCCCGCAGCACGTGGCTCGTGCCGTAGTAGGCGTGCAGACCGCGACCTTCGAGGAGCGGTTCAGCCATGCGCGTCGCTTCCCAGGTAGGCCTGTTGCACCTCTGGGCTGGCACGCATCTGCGCCGGCGTTCCGCTCGCGAGCACGGCGCCGTTGACCATCACCGTCAGGGTGTCGGCGAGGGCGAACACCGCGTCCATGTCATGCTCGACGAGCAGGATGGCATGGCGGGCGCGCAGCTTGCGCAGCAGTTCGACCATGCGCGCAGACTCCTCCGCCCCCATACCCGCGAGCGGTTCGTCGAGCAGCAGGAGCGTCGGTTCGGTGGCGAGGGTCATCGCCAGTTCCAGCTGGCGACGCTCGCCGTGCGAAAGGGCGTGCGCCGGAACGTGCTCGCGGCCGCAAAGCTCTGCGCGTGCGATCGCCCGCGCCGCCGCCTCGTTCACTTCGCGGTATGTCCCCGCCGGACGCACGAAACGCATCGAACTGGGCAAAGCCGCCTGCGCCGCGAGACGGCAGTTTTCGAGCACGGTGAAGCGCAGGAAGATATTCGTGCGCTGGTAACTGCGGCCGACGCCGAGCCGCGCGATGCGGTGCGACGGCAGCCCAGTCACGTCCCGCCCGAGGATCTCGATGCGCCCCGCGCTCGGGGCAAGGTCGCCCGAGAGCAGGTTGATAAGCGTGGTCTTGCCGGCACCGTTCGGACCAATCACCGCGTGGATGCGCTCGCGCTCGCAGGCGAGCGACACCCCGGCCACCGCGGCGAGTCCACCGAAGAACTTCTTCAGCCCCTCGGTGCGAAGAACCGTCTCAGGCACGGCGCCGCCGTCCCGCGAACAGTTGCACGAGCCCCTGCGGCATGAGCAGCACCACCGCGATGATGAAACCGCCAAGCAGCAGCTGCCAGTGCTTGGTCCAGGTCTGAAAGACGAGTTCGAGCACCTTGAAGGTCGCGGCGCCCAGGATCGGGCCGGCCGGGGTGCCCATGCCGCCCAGGATCACCATCATCAGCAGTTGCCCGGACTGATGCCATGACAGCATCTCCGGATTGACCAGGCCGTCGTGCGCGGCGGTGAGCCAGCCCGCCAGTCCGGCCAGCGTGCCCGCGATCACGAAACACACCAACTTGTAGCGGAAGGTCGCGTAGCCAAGCGTGCGCATGCGGTGCTCGTTCTCGCGGATGCCGACGAGCACCCGGCCGAAGGGGGAGGCAAGCAGCACGCGCAGCGCGAAGTAGAGCGCCAACAACACCGCGAGCGCGAGGTAATAGAAGTGCACGGGCTTCTCGAGGTCGAAAGGTTTCCAGCCGAACAGCTCGAACACCGGGCGCACGTAGATGTAGCGGCCGTCCGAACCGCCCAGGTACTTCGAATCGTGAACGTAGTAGTAGGTCATCTGCCCGAATGCGAGCGTGACCATGATGAAGTAGATACCGGAGGTGCGCAGCACGAGCGCTCCGACGGCCAGCGCGGCGAGCGCCGCGACGCCGAGCGACACGGCAAGGCTGGTCGCGAAGCCGGCGGCCTGGTACGCGGGTGTGAGCAGCATGAGCGCATACGCGGCCAAGCCGAAGAAGAGCGCATGCCCGAGACTGACCAGGCCGGTGTAGCCGACCAGCAGGTCGAGGCTCATCGCGAAGATCGCGAAGATCATGATCTTGGTCAGGAACTGGATGTAGAACTTCTCGCCCACGAGCGGGAAAAGCGCGAGCCCCGCCAGGCCGATCGCGAGCGCCGCGCGCAGCGCGAGCGGTTGCGCTTCCATCCGGCTAGCCCCGGCCGAACAGACCCTGCGGCCGCCAGAGCAACACCGCGGCCATGAGCAGATAGACGACCATGCCGGCGATCTGCGGCAGGAGCACCTTGCCGAAGGTGTCCGCCAGTCCGATCGCGAGGGCGGCGACGAACGCCCCCTTGACCGAGCCGATGCCGCCGATCACGACGACGACGAACGAGATGATCAGCACCTGCCCTCCCATGCCCGGGAACACCGACGACACCGGCGCGGCGAGCATGCCGGCGAGCGCCGCCAGCGCAACCCCGAGCGCGAAGACCAGGCGGTAGAGCAGGCCGATCGGCAAACCGAGCGCCTCGACCATCTCCCGATTCACCGCTCCCGCGCGGATGATCATGCCGAGCCGCGTGCGCTGGATCATCCACGCCATGGCCAGCGCCACGGCGATGCAGATGCCCGAGATGCCCAGCCGGTACACCTGGTAGGCCATCGTCTCGCCGACCGGCACCGAGCCTGCGAGCGCGGCGGGAACGGCGACGCCGTGCACGTCGTCGCCCCAGACGAGGCTGCGCAGCTCCTCGAACACGAGGATCAGCCCGTAAGTGAGCAAGACCTGGTAGAGATGGTCCCGATCATAGAGCAGCCGCATCACCAGCCATTCCAACGCAAGGCCGAGGGCGACGGCGATCACCAGGCCGGCGGCGAGCGCAAGCCAAAAGCTTCCGAGCGTCTGCGTCAGCGAAAACGCGAGATACGCACCGACCATGTAGAAGCTGCCATGCGCGAGATTGATGATGCCCATGATGCCGAAGATCAGGGTCAGCCCGCTCGCGACGAGAAAAAGGAGCAGCCCGTACTGAATCCCGTTCAGGACCTGGATGAAAAAGATCGCGGGATCCACGCTCGGGCCGAAAAAAGAACCGGCGGCCCGATGGCCGCCGGCCCACCAAGGGTGAGCTGCCCCCTCACGCCATGCGGCAGCCGCGCGCCGGGTCGGCGAGTGCCTTCCACGCGATGCTCACAAACCTGTTCGCCTCGCCGACCACCTGCCGCAAGTAGATGTCCTGCACCGGATTGTGCGCCTTGCTGATCGTGAAGCGGCCGCGCGGGCTGTCGATCGTCGCCTGCTCGATCGCGGCGACAAACTCCTTCTGCGCCTTGATGTCGCCCTTCACCGCGCGCAGGCCAACGTCGAGCATCTGCGCCGCATCGTAGCCCTGGACCGCGTAGACGTCGGGCTGCGCCTTGTAGGTTTTGGCGTAGTTGAGGCGGAACTCCTTGTCCTTCGGGAACTCGAGGCCGTCCGCGTAGTGCAGGGTGGTGAGCAGCCCTTGCGCCGAACTGCCCTGCGCCTGCAGCGTGCCGTCGGTGAGGAAGCCGTTCCCGTAGAGCGGGATGCGGGTCTTGAGCCCGGCGGCGTCGTAGTCCTTGACGAACTTCACCGCCCCGCCGCCGGCAAAGAAGCAGGCCGTCGCGTCGGGTTTGGCGGCTGCGATCTCGGTGAGCAGCGCCTGGAACTCGACATTCGGGAACGGCAGCCAGAGCTCGCGCACGATCTTTCCGCCGGCTTTCTCGAAACCCTCCTTGAACGAGGCGAACATCTCTTCGCCGGCCGCGTACTTCCACGAGATCCACGCCGCTGTCTTGTGGCCCCTTTCGACCATCGCCTTGCCGAGCGGATGGATCGTCTGCCAGTTGGAGAAAGAGCTCCGGAAGATGTTCGGTGCGCAAAGCTCCCCGGTCGCCGCGCCTGCGCCGGCGTTCGGGATGATGTTGATCACGCCGGTCTCGCGCGCCACCTTGACGATGCCCATCTGCACCCCCGAGTGCACGGTGCCGACGAGCACGTCCACGCGGTCACGGTTGACCAGCCGAGCCGCGTTGTCGACGGCCTTGGCCGGATCGGACTCATCGTCCACGACCACGTAATCGAGCTCGCGTCCGCCGAGCTTGCCTCCCTTTTCCGCGACGTACATGCGAAACGCGTTGGTGATCGCGTTGCCCAGCGCCGCGAAGGTGCCGGTGTAGGGCAGCATCAGGCCGACCTTGAGCTTGGCCGGTTGCGCAATGACATAAGGGGCGTGTAGGCCAGTTGCGGCGAGCGCGGCACCGCCGGCTGCGGCCTTGAGCAGCCTGCGACGCGTAGCGGATGCGGCGGACTGAGTCATAGACCCTCCTCTGGGAAAAGCGGACTCGAGCGTCATTGTAGCCGACAAGAGTCATCCGAAGCGCGGCGGACTGAGCGCCCGCCGAGAACCCGGGCCGCGCGCCAATCGAGCCTGCCTGGCGGCCTTGTTTCCCCGCTCAAAGCACGTGCTGCGAACCCGTTCTGGCACCTCGTCCCGGCTGCGTACACGATACGCTCATCCGGTGGAGGAGGCCGAGGCCATGAAAGTCTTCCAGATTCAAGACGACTGGGGCATGGAAAACCTCCAACTGGGGAACCGCCCGGATCCGCAGCCAGGTCCCGGGCAGGTGCTCGTGCGCCTGCGCGCGGCGTCTCTCAACTACCGGGACCTCCTGGTGCCGAACCGGGGTTACGGCTCTTACACCGGCACGCTGCCGCTCATCCCCCTCTCGGATGGTTGCGGCGAGGTGGTCGAGGCAGGCCCTGGCGTCACGCGGTTCCGAGTGGGCGACCGCGTCCTGCCCTGCTTCCAACAGGGCTGGATCTCGGGCGAGCCGACGCTCGAGCGGCTCACGCGCACCCTCGGCGGGCCGCTCGACGGAACCATGGCCGAGTACCTCGTCGTCGACGAGGAAGGCCTCGTTGCCGCCCCTTCTCATCTCGACGACGTGGAAGCCGCGACGCTGCCCTGCGCCGCGCTTACCGCCTGGAGCGCGCTCACCGGCTTTGGACCCCTGCTGCCCGGGGCGCGCGTCCTCGTGCAGGGTACGGGCGGCGTCGCGCTCTTTGCCCTTCAGATCGCCAAGCTCGCGGGCGCTCACGTCACGGTGATCTCATCCTCCGACGAGAAGATCGCGCGCGCGCGGGCACTCGGCGCCGACGCCGCGCTCAATTACGTCGCGACCCCGGAATGGGCGCGCGCAACGCGCGACTTCACCGAAGGGCGCGGCTACGACCTGATCGTGGAGCTCGGGGGGGAAAAGACGATCGCGCAGTCGCTGCGCTGCATCCGAGCCGGTGGCACGATGGCGATGATCGGCGTGCTTTCCGGCGGTCGGCTGGACGCACCGCTCGGGCTCGTCGTCACCCGGCAGGTACGGCTGCAGGGCGTGACCGTGGGCCCGCGCGACGCGTTCGAGGCAATGCTGCGGGCTTTCAGTCAGCACCGCCTGCGGCCGGTGGTCGACCGCGTCTTCGCCTTCGAGGAACTCAAGGAGGCGATGGCGTACCTGAAGAGCGGTCGCCATTTCGGAAAGATCTGCATCCGGCACAGCTAAGGCGGCCGCTCGCCTGCGGCAGAGGGAGGGGTCGTGCCCCTAGCGCGCGCCTAACCGGCCGACGAAGTGGCGGTCGCCATACACCTGGTCGACCCGGCGCACCGGGGGCCAGTATTTTGCTGCGCGCACCCAGGGCAGCGGGAAGGCGGCCGCGGCGCGCGTATAAGGATGCGACCAGTGGTCGGAGGCGATCATCGCGGCGGTGTGGGGGGCGTTGCGCAAGGGGTTGTCCTCGCGCGGCCAGCGCCCCTCTTCGATCGCCCGCATTTCTGCCCGGATTGCGATCATCGCCTCGCAGAAACGATCGAGCGCCTCGAGGGGTTCGGATTCCGTCGGTTCGATCATCAGCGTGCCGGCGACCGGGAAGGACATCGTCGGCGCGTGCAAGCCGAAGTCCATGAGGCGCTTGGCGACGTCCTCGGCGCCGACGCCGGCGCTGTCGCGAAACGGGCGCAAATCGACGATGCACTCGTGCGCGACCAAACCGCCGGGACCGGAATAGAGGATCGGGTAGTGCGGCGCGAGCTTTTTCGCGACATAGTTCGCGGCGAGGATCGCCGCGCGGGTCGCCCGCAACAGCCCCTGCGCCCCCATCATCGCGATGTACATCCACGAGATCGGCAGCACCCCGGCGCTGCCGTAGGGGGCACCCGCGACCGGGCCGACGCGGCCGCGCCCCGGCAAATAGGGCGCCAGATGCCTGCGCACGGCGAGCGGCCCGACGCCCGGACCGCCGCCCCCGTGCGGAATGGCAAAGGTCTTGTGCAAGTTGAGATGCGAGACATCGGCGCCGAACTCGCCGGGGGCGGCGACACCGACCAGTGCGTTCAGATTCGCCCCGTCCAGGTACACCTGACCGCCGTAACGGTGCGTGACCTCGCAGATGCGCACGATCGCTTCCTCGAACACGCCGTGCGTGGAGGGGTAGGTGAGCATGGCTGCGGCAAGGCGCGAAGCGTACGCGCTCGCCTTGCGCTCGAAATCCTCGATGTCGACGTTTCCGTGCCGGTCGCACGCGACTGCAACGACGCGCAAGCCCGCCATCGCCGCGGAGGCGGGGTTGGTGCCGTGCGCCGACACCGGGATCAGGCAGACGTCGCGCGCGCCCTCGCCCCGGTCCTCGTGATAGGCCCGAATGGCAAGTAGGCCCGCGTACTCCCCCTGTGCCCCCGCGTTCGGCTGTACCGAGACCGCGTCGTAGCCAGTGATCTCCGCCAGCCAAGTTTCGAGCTCCGCGATCATCCGGTGGTAACCGCGCGCCTGCTCCGGCGGCGCAAAGGGATGCAGCTCGGCAAATGCCGGCCACTCGATGGGCGCAAGCGCCGCCGCCGGATTCAGCTTCATGGTGCAGGACCCAAGCGGAATGGGCGTGCGGTCGAGCGCAAGATCCCGCTCCGCGAGCGAGCGCAGGTAGCGCATCATCGCGGTCTCGGACCGGTGGCGATGGAAGACCGGGTCTTCGAGGAAAGGCGAAGATCGCGTGAGCGCCTGTGGCAGCCGCGCCGGCGCCTGCGCCGGCAGCGTCGCGCCGAAGACCTCTGCGAGCGCCGACGCCTCCGCCTCACTCACCGTCTCGTCAAAGGTCACCGCCACCGTTTGCGCGTCCACTGCGCGCAGGTTGAAACCGCGCTCGCGCGCGGCGGCGAGCAACGCCTGCGTTTGCGAGCCGGTGCGTACGGCGACGGTGTCGAAGAAAGCGTCGTGAAGCGGGGCGTGGCCGACTCCCTCGAGCGCGCGCGCAAAGCGGCTTGCCAAGTCGTGCACGCGGCGTGCGATGGCGCGGAGCCCCTCGGGGCCATGCCAGACCGCGTACATCGCGGCGATCACGGCAAGGAGCACCTGCGCGGTGCAGATGTTGCTCGTCGCTTTTTCGCGCCGGATGTGCTGTTCGCGCGTCTGCAGCGCGAGCCGCAGCGCCCGCTCCCCGGCTGCGTCCACCGTGACACCCACCACCCGGCCGGGCAGCTGGCGAAGCAAGTTCTCGCGCACCGCGATGAAACCGGCGTGCGGCCCACCGTAGCAGGGCGGAACACCGAAGCGCTGTGCGGATCCGACCGCGACGTCCGCGCCGAGCTCGCCCGGCGAAGCGAGTAACGTGCAGGCGAGTAGATCGGTTGCGATGGCGACGGTCGCGCCGCGCGCGCGCAGGGCGGCGATGGCGGGTCTCAGGTCGCGCAGCTCGCCAAGCGTTCCGGGGTGCTGGAGGAGCGCACCGAAGATATCGCCCTCAAGCGGTTGCAGCGGATCGCCGAGGGTCAGCTCGATGCCGAGCGCCCGGGCGCGCGTGCCGACGACCGCGACCGTCTGAGGGTGACAGGCCGCATCGACGAAAAAGCGCACCGGTGGCGCGCCTGCGGCCCGCGCGGCAAGCGCCATCGCCTCGGCGGCCGCCGTCGGTTCGTCAAGCAGCGACGCATTGGCGACGGCCAGACCCGTGAGGTCGCAGACCATCGTCTGGAAGACAAGAAGCGCCTCGAGCCGCCCCTGCGAGATCTCCGGTTGGTAGGGGGTGTAGGCCGTGATCCAGCCGGCGTTTTCGAGCACGTGGCGCCGGATCACAGCCGGCAGGTTCGTGTTCCAGTAACCCTGCCCGATGAGCGAGCGCAGGTTGCGGTTGAGCGCCGCGCGCTCGGCGAGCGCAGCAAGCGCCTGCGCCTCGTCGCGCGCCTGCGGCAGCGCAAGCGGACGACGCCGCCGGATCGCAGCCGGCACCGCGCGCTCGACGAGTTCGTCGAGCGAGGCGACGCCGACCGTCGCGAGCATGTGCGCTTCGTCGGCCGCATCTGGACCCACGTGGCGCGAGGAAAAATCGGTGCGCGCAATCACCGCCGCCTCACTTCGCGATCAACGAGCGGTACGCCGCCTCGTCGAGCAGCTGTGCAAGTTCGCGCGCATCGTCCACCTTCAGGCGGAAGAACCACCCCTCGCCGAGCGGATCGCGGTTCACCGCACCGGGGTCGTCCACGAGCCGCATGTTCACCGCGACGACCGTTCCCGAGACCGGTGCCTTGCATTCGGCCGCCGCCTTCACGGACTCGATGACCGCCACCTCTTCGCCTTTGGCCACCCGGCGGCCGACCTGCGGCAGTTCGACGTAGACGACGTCGCCGAGCTGTTCTTGGGCGTAAGGGGTGATGCCGACAGTGCCGGTGCCGTCCGGTTCCATGTGGATCCATTCGTGGTCGGCGGTCATGCGCAGTTCGCTCATGGTCTCCTCTCTCTGAAGTAACGGTGCGGCACAAAGGGAAACGCCGCGACGCGCGCGGCGCGCCGCTCGCCGCGCGCTCGCACCCAAAGCCGGGTGCCCGGCGCCGCGCGCAGGCTCTCGACGTAGGCCATCGCGACGGGGCCTCCGACGGTCGCGCCAAAACCGCCGCTCGTGACGCGGCCGACGGTGCGTCCCGAGGCGTCCTCGACCAGGTCGCCGGCCCGCACCGGTGCCCGCCCTTCTGGGAGCAGACCCACGCGCCGGCGCGCGGCTCCCTGCGCGAGTTCGCGCAGAATCCTCTCTGCGCCGGGGAAACCTCCAGGGCGCGCAGCACCCGGCCGTCGCGCCGGGGAGACTGTCCACTCGAGCGCGGCCTCGACCGGGGTTGTGCCTTCGTCGAGTTCCTGTCCGTAGAGGCAGAGCCCTGCCTCCAAGCGCAGCGAGTCGCGGGCGCCCAAGCCGGCTGGCTGTACCCCTTCCTCGGCGAGCAGCGCCCGGGCCAAGGGCTCGGCCGAGGCGGCCTCGACCGAGAGCTCGAAGCCGTCCTCTCCCGTGTAGCCGCTACGCGAGACGCGACACGGAATGCCTGCGACGATCCGCTCGCGCACCGACTGGAAAGGCATCGACTCGACACCCGGCGCAAGTCGGGCGAGGACCAGTGCGGCGCAGGGCCCCTGCAAGGCAAGAAGAGCGCGTCCCTCGACGACCTCGAGCGCACCTGCTGGAAAGAGCGCCCAGTCCGCCGCTCGCCGCGCGGCGTTGACGACAAGGTAGATCGAGTCTTGCTCGCACGCGTAGACGAAATCGTCGACGATCCCACCGCCTGGATTCGTAAACAGGGCGTAGCGCTGGCGACCGGGCGCAAGGCCGAGCGCGTCGGTCGGCGACAGCGCTTCGAGCAGGCCCGCCGCGCCGGGTCCCCTCAGGCGCGCCTGTCCCATGTGCGAGACGTCGAATAAGCTCGCCGCCGAGCGGGTGTGTCGGTGCTCGGCGAGGATGCCGGCCCGGTAGTGGAGCGGAAGCTCCCAGCCGGCGAAAGCGGTCATGCGCGCACCGAGTGCTCGGTGCAACGCGTGTAAAGGTGTTCTGCGCAGCTCCTGCGCGCCGTTCAAAACCAATCCCCCGGCGAGGGAGAGTCCCCGGCGGGCGATCACACCCGCCATCGCCGCTCCCTCTGTCCCCGGAGGCGCGGGGGCTCCCGCGGGGCTCCGACCTGAGAGTTTCCGCGAGCCGCCGGCCCGCGTTGCCCCTTCGGTGGGTGCGCGGCTCGCTGCCGCGCACCGCTCTCCAGACGGCACCGACCGGCCGCGGTGCGCTTGCCTGAGCGATCATGGGAGATTGCGCCTTCGGCGGCGGCGCCATGCGCCGCTCTCTCCCGCGGCAGGTCCGAGGGCCAGTGTACACCGGCAAGGCGCCGGGCGCCGCACCCGCGCGCGCTCTGGCCGCCCGCTCGGCGAGACGCTATGCTGCCGCCGCCCGTGCCCTCAAGGAGGTGAATGCGATGTCGCAGCCCTTCGTCGCAGCCGTCGTGCAGGCCGCGCCCGTCCTTTTCGACCGCGAGCGCACGCTCGAAAAGCTCGCCGACCTCGCCGCCGATTGCGCGCGCCGCGGCGCCCGCCTCGCCGTCTTTCCGGAAGCTTTCGTTCCGGCGTACCCGAAGGGGCTCGACTTCGGCGCGCGCGTGGGCCTGCGCACGCGCGAGGGTCGCGAGCAATTCCGTCGCTACTTCGACGCCGCCGTCGAGGTGCCCGGTCCAGCGACCGACGCGCTCGCCACCGTCGCCGCGAAGAACCGGCTTTATCTTGTGGTCGGGGTGATCGAGCGCGCCGCAGGCACCCTTTACTGCACCGTGCTCTTTCATGCGCCCGACGGGCGGCTGCTCGGCAAACACCGCAAAGTCATGCCCACGGCGATGGAGCGTCTCATCTGGGGCTTCGGCGACGGTTCGACGCTGCCCGTCTTCGACACTCCGCTCGGGCGCCTCGGCGCGGTGATCTGCTGGGAGAACTACATGCCGCTCCTGCGCATGGCCATGTACGCCAAGGGCATCGAGCTCTGGTGTGCACCCACCGCCGATGGCCGTCGCACCTGGCTGCCGACAATGCAGCACGTCGCCCTCGAGGGCCGTTGCTACGTGCTCTCGTGCAACCAGTACACGCGCAAGCGCGACTACCCCGTCGACCTGCAACCCGAGGTCGCGGGCGACGCCGACGCGGTGGTGAGCGAAGGCGGAAGTTGTATCGTCAGCCCGCTCGGCGAGATCCTCGCCGGTCCGGATTACGACGGCGAGGCGATCCTCACCGCCGAGGTGGACCTGCGCGAGATCGCGCGGGGAAAATACGACTTCGACGTGGTCGGCCACTACGCGCGGCCCGACATCTTCCGTCTCGTCGTCGACGAGCGGCCGAAACCCCCCGTGCTATTTCCGCAGGACCCGGCCGCGCTCTGACGCGCGGCGCGCCCGCTTGCGCTCAGGCAACGCCGTGCCGGCGGAACCACTCGAGCATGCGTTTCCAGCCGTCCTCGGCAGCCGCCTTGCGATAGGACGGCCGGTAGTCCGCATGAAACGCGTGCGGCATGCCCTCGTAGACGTGAATGCGCGACTCGCGGTCCTTGCCGAAAGCGAGCAGCGCGGCGCGCATGCGTTCGACGAGTTCGAGCGGGATGCCTTGGTCCGCGCCGCCGTAAAGGCCGAGCACGGGCGCGTTGAGCCGGTCGGCGACGTCAATCGGCGTCAGCGGCATCGCAGGCGGAATCGGACTCAGTCCCCCGTACCACGCAACGCCCGCCTTCATGGCCTTCGAGTGCGCTGTGTACATCCACACCATTCGGCCGCCGCGGCAAAAACCCGTGATGCCGAGGCGGGCGGCGTTCGCCCGCGGCTGCATGCGCACCCACGCGAGCACGGTGTCGATGTCCTCGAAAGCGTGGCGGTCCTCCAGGCGGTTCGCCGCGGCGAGCACCTCCTTGATGTCGGTGAGCTTCCACAATTCGCCGAGCCGGAAATACGGCTCGTTGGCGATGGCGTAATAGCCGGCGTGTGCCAAACGCCGGCACACGTCTTTGATGTACTCGTGCAGTCCCCAGATCTCGGCGACGACCAGGACGACCGGTCGGCGGCCGGTACCCTTCTTGACCGCCCAGTACGCGGGAATGCTGCCGATACGCACGTCCCCGCCGTCCAGACCCTCCATCGGCGTGCGGATCGCCTGCGCAAGCAGCGGTTCGGCACTTGCCGCGAACCCGGCGGCGATGGCTGCGGCGAGAAAACCTCGTCGGTCGACGCTCACCTCGGGCACCAAGCTTTCGAGCTCGCTATCGCCGAGGCGGCGGTGACGTCGTGCGCTCATCGGTGTGTCCTCCCATTGCTTATTCTAGTCCCGGCGGGGCGAATCGCCCCAGCGGCCTCTTTGCGATCGCCTGCGCACCCCCGGCCGCCAACCGCTCAGGGCAAGTAACGCGCGTAGCGCAGCCGCTCGGCGCGCAGGTCTTCGCCGCGCAGCTCGCGCAGCGCAAAACCGACGAAATCGGCCACCACCTCTTTGCGCCAGCGATACTCCATGTCCGCGTTGTCCATGGGCTTCGCGCGCGATTCGGCGCGTTCGGCGAGCTCTGCGATCGCATCGTCGTCGAGCCGCCGCCCGACGAGCGCCGCGGTGTCGACCCCGAGGGGGTGCGACGACACGGCGCCGAGCACGAGCCGGGCGTCGAGCACCGTTCCATCAGCGGCGGTGCGCACGGCCGCGGCTACGCCAAGCAGCGGAAAATCGAACGATCCCCGCCGGCGCAATTTCCAGTAGGTGCTCTTCCACCCCATGCAGCGCGGCAGCCACACCTCCGCCAGGATCTCGTCCGGCCGCCGCGTGAGGTAGTCGATGCCGTCGTTCCGATAGAGCTCGGCGAGCGCGATTTCGCGCTCGCCCTCGCGCGAGACGAGCCGCACGCGGGCGCCGAGCGCGATCAGCGCCGGCGCGGTGTCAGTGGACGATACGGCAAGGCAGCGCCGCGACGCCGTCGCGACCCAGCAGGTCTCGCCGTCGCGCTTCATGCAGTAGCCGATTGCGCGCCGCCACTCCTCGGTCTGGTTGTAGTAGCTGCAGCGCGTGTCGAGACACAAGTTGCCGCCGAGCGTCCCCATCGCCCGCAGGTGCGGTGTCGCGACCTGGGCGGCCGCCTGAGCGAGCGCGCAATGATCAGTACGGATCGCCGCGTCGGTGGCAAGACGGGCGAGCGTGACCGCCGAGCCCAGGCGCACGCCGTTTGCGTCCACGCCAAGCTCCCGGAGCTCGGCGATGCGGCGCAACGCGACGAGCGTCCTCGGCGTCTGCTGGCGCCGCTTCATGTTCGCAAGGAGGTCGGTACCGCCAGCGAGAATCGCGGCCGAGGCTCCCTCGCCGGCGAGGATGCGCGCGGCTTCGGCGAGCGTCGCCGGCGCACGGTAGTCGAACCAGGGCAGCCGCATCACGGCGCGATCACCTCGGGCCGCGGCACCGCGCGCCGCGTATCTGCGCCGTCGCCGCCCTCCCACGGCGGCAGCACGAACGCGGGGACCGGATACGGCACCGACGGGAAACGCTCCGGCCCCACGCGCGCAGGCGCTCCTTTCGCCTTGAGCGCCAGGCCGCGCAGAATCTTCTCCGGCGTGATCGGCAGTTCGTCCACCCGTACGCCGACGGCGTCGTAGACCGCGTTTGCGAGCGCCGGCATGACCGGCAGGAGCGGTCCCTGCCCCACCTCCTTCGCGCCGAAGGGGCAGTTCGGGTCCGGCGCTTCGACGAGCGCCACTTCGACCTCCGGCATGTCGAGCGCGGTCAGGCTCTTGTATTCGAGCATCGAGGGGGCGCGGTGCACGAGGGCGTGCGACAGGCGCGGCGGCAGCCGCCGGAACGCCTGCTCCTCCATGAGCGCCTCCGACAAGCCCATGTAGACGCTCCCGATCACCTGGCCGCGCGCAAGCACCGGGTTGATCGCGCGCCCGATGTCGTGCGCGATCCAGATTTTCGGAACGGCGATCCAACCGGTGCGCGGATCGACCTCCACTTCGACGACGCAAGCGGTGAAGCTGTACGCGGGCGAGGGTCCGACACCGCTGCCCTTGTACTTTCCGGGGGGGCGCGGCGGGGTGTACGAACCGGCCGCCGAGACGGTGCCATGGCGCGCCTCGGCGAGCGCCACTGCCTCCGCAAAATCCATGCCGCGCGAGGAATCGCCTTTCGCGCACACCCGCCCGCGCGCGAACACCACCTCGGCGGCCGTGCACGCCAGCGCTTCGGCGGCGGCCTGGGCGAGCACGTCGCGCACGCGCGCCGCCGCCTGCAACGCGGCGTTGCCCATCATCACCGTCACGCGGCTCGAGTACGAGCCAAGGTCGACGGGCGTGATCCCGGTGTCGCCCGTGACGCAGCGCACGACGTCCACGTCGACGCCGAGGGCCTCGGCGACGATCGCCGCCAACGCATCGTCGGAGCCCTGCCCGATTTCGGTCGCGCCACAGAAAACGGTGACCTGGCCGCTGCGGTCGAGGAGGAGCTGCACGCCCGAATGCGGCATCTTGTTCCAGTAGATCGAGACACCGGCGCCGCACATGTAGGCGCTGCAAGCGAGCCCGACGCCCCGACCCGTGGGCAGCCGCCGGTGCTTGCGCTTCCAGTCCGACATCTCCACCACGCGCCCGATACACTCGGCAAGGCCGGTCGAGCCGATGCGCAGCCAGTTCGCGGTGAGCGAGTTCTCGCGCGTAAGAATTGCCAGTCGCAGTTCGGCCGGATCCACGCCAAGGCGCTCGGCGATTTTGTCAAGCTGCACCTCCTGCGCGAAGCGCGGTTGCGGTGTGCCATGGCCGCGCTTCGGGCCGCACGGCGGCTTGTTCGTGAACACGCGGCAGGCTTCGAACTTGAAGCGCGGAATGTGGTACGTGACCGGTGTCAGGACCCCGCTGTAGAACGTCGTTGCCGCACCATAGGAGCCGTAGGCGCCGCCGTCGAGCAGCGTCTGCAAATGCACGCCGGTGATACGGCCGTCTCGCGTCACGCCCGTGCGCAGGCGCATCAGCACCGGGTGACGGCCCCGGTGCATGTAAAAAACCTCTTCGCGCGTCAGGCACGCCTTGACTGGCCGGCCGAGTACGAGCGCCGCCTTGGCGACGACGAACTCGATCTGCGCAAAATCGGTCTTGCCGCCGAAGCCGCCGCCGTTCGGCGTGGCGACGACGCGGATCTGTGCCGCAGGCAGCTGCAGCGCTTTGGCAAGCGCCCGGTGCAGGTAATGCGGCACCTGGGTCGCGCTCCACAGGGTGAGGCGACCGTCGGTGTCGAGGGCGGCGAGCGCCGCCTGCTCCTCCATCGGCAGGTGGGTGTTGCCCTGGTAAAAGAACAGATCGTCGAACACGTGGTCCGCCTGCGCGAGCGCCTGCGCGACGTCGCCGAACTCGAAAGCCTGGTTACGGTGGATGTTGCCGCGCTCGCCGTAGTCGTGGATGCGCACGTCTGCGCGCGCAAGCGCTTCTTCGGGCGTCGCGATCGTCGGCAGTGGTTCGTACTGGACTTCGACCAGCGCCGCCGCCTCGGCGGCGGTCGCCTCGTCGACCGCAATCACGGCGGCGACCGGCTCGCCGACGTAGCGCACGCGCTCGGGCGCGAGCGCGTGCTCGTCCTGCGACACCGGCATGATTCCGTAGGGCACCGGAAAGTCCTGGCCGGTGAGAACGAGGTGCACGCCCGGCAGTTGCCGCGCGCGCGCCGCATCCAGCGCGACGATGCGCGCGTGCGGAAGCGGCGCGCGCACCAGCTTTGCGTGGAGCATGCGCGGCAGCGCCAGATCGTCCGCGTAGCGCAGCTGGCCGAGCACTTTCGCGCGCCCGTCTACGCGCCGGCGCGCACGGCCGATGACCTCGAACCGATCGCCGCTCATCGGCCGCTTGCGCGCAGTTCCCGCGCCGCCCGCTCGATCGCTTCGGCGATCTGCTGGTAGCCGGTGCAGCGGCAAAGGTTTCCTGCCGTCGCCTCCCGGATGCGCTCGCGCGAGGGCGCAGGCTCCCGGTCGAGCAGCGCCTTGGCCGTCAGGATCACGCCCGGCGTGCAGTAGCCGCACTGGGCCCCGCCCAGGTCCGCGAACGCGGCCTGCAGGGGGTGCAGCTCGGGACCGCGCGCAAGCCCCTCGATCGTCTCGATCGACCGGCCTTCGGCTTCGACGCCGAGCAGCAGGCAAGACAACACCGCTTCGCCGTCGACCAGGACCGTGCAGGCCCCGCACTCGCCGAGCTCGCAGCCGTGCTTCGTGCCGGTCAGCCCCAGGTCCTCGCGCAGCACTTCGAGCAAGGTCTTGTACGGCGCGAACGCCACCTCCAGGTCCTCGCCGTTGACGCGCAGCCGCACCGTCTGCTTGCGCCGCGCGACCGGCACTGCTTCCGCGTTCATTGTTTGGGCTCCAAACAATTTGGGTTAGAAACAGTCTAGCGCCGCGCGCGGCAAAAGGCAAAGCGACACGCGCGCCCGGCCGCTTAGGCGGCGCACAGCCGCGGCAGCACCTCTCCGATGCGGCCGCGCAGCACGGCGTGCGCGAGGTGGTCGAGCGCAGTCGCTTCGCCGTTGACGATGACCACGCGCGCCCCCGCCGCGCGCGCAAGCGGCACCAGCCCGGCGACGGGGTAGACCTGCAGCGAGGTGCCGACCGCGAGCAGGAGCTCCGCCTCGAGGGCCGCCTCTTGCGCGCGCGCGATCACTTCGGGCACCAGCGCCTGGCCAAAAGAGATGGTGTCGCTTTTCAGGATGCCGCCGCAGGCCAGGCACGGCGGATCGCTTTCGCCCGCGCGCACGCGGGCTAGCGTCTCTTGCATCGGGCTGCGGCGGCCGCAGGACAGGCAGACGACGCGGTGCAAGGTGCCGTGCACCTCGATCACCCGCTCGGGCGAGTGGCCCGCGCGCTGGTGCAGCCCGTCGATATTTTGGGTGACGAGCGCGTGCAGCTTGCCGCGCCGCTCCAGCTCGACGAGCGCGCGGTGCGCGGCGTTCGGCTCGGCGGTCCACGCCGGGTGCGCCAAGCGCTCCTGCCAGGCGAGGCGCCTCACTTCAGGCTCGGCAACGTAGTAGCGAATGTCGGACAGCCGTTCCGCTTTCGGGTCCCGCGTCCACAGGCCCTGCGGACCGCGGAAGTCGGGGATGCCGGACTCGGTGGAAATGCCCGCGCCGGTGATCACGACGATGCGCTCGCAGCCCGCGATCCAGCCGCGCACCTCGTCAAGGCGACCGACCCGCGCGCCGCTCAAACCCAGGCCTGAAGGACGTAGTCAAACACGGCCTGCGCGTTCGTCATGTCGACGCGCTGTAAGCGGATGCGCAGGCCGTCGCCCGCGCGTACGAGCCGGTGCCGGTAGGAACCGGCGAAATGCCGCACCTCGTCGCGGCGCAGCTCGAGCATGTGGAAGCGCGCGCGGCAGTGGATTTCCTGCGCCGTCGCGTGCTCGATCGCGACGTTCGAGACGACGTGGTTCGTCCCCCACAGCGGACGCTGCGACCACGCGTCCGGATGCAGCAGCCGGCGCATGCGCACCGTCATCAGGTCCCGGTCCTCGGCGAAGATCGCCGGCATGCCTTCCCAGGTCGTGTGCGAGGGATCGGGCGGCATCCAGTAAATCCCGTCCTCGGCGAAAAGGTCGATCCAGCTCTGCCACTGACGGCTGTCGAGCAGCTCGGCCTGAAGGTACAGGAACTGCTCGACTTCGTGCTGCAGCTCGGGGGTCACCGCCGCCGCCGGGGCGACGGCCAGGGGGATCGCGGCGGGCATGGTTCAGTTCCCGGCGGTCATGTACTGCAGCCACGCTTTCATCTGGTTGCGCATCGGCGCCTCCGAGGTGCCGCGACCGGGGGCGCTCGCGACCGCACCCCCGCGACGCTCTTCGTCGTGACCCAGATGGCGATGAAAACTCACCCAGTCGCCGCCGTCGGAGGCGAGGCCCTGGTGGCACTTCCAGAAATTCTCGAGGTCATCGGCGTTGATCATCGTCGCTGGCGAATTGACAAGGTTGTAGTACGCGAGCGCGCGGCGATAGACCGCCTCGGGCGCGCCCTTGAGACGGAAGTGCCAGATCTCGGTGAGCGTGCGGTCGACGCCGAGCGGCCGGATCGCGCGCAACTGCTGCAGCTGAGGCTGCACCGAAAGACAGGGGTAAACGAGCACATGGTGCACGTTGACCGAGAGGATCTGTTCGGCGCGCTCGCGGCCGTACGCTTTTTCGAGCGCCGCCTCGTAGGCGAGGGTGTCGGGATCGCGCGGCCGCAGGGCCATGTAGCCGGTGAGCAGGCAATGCCCGTAGGGATAGTTGACCGTCTGGAAACCATCCCACTTGTCGATCGTCACCGTCGCAAACGCCGACAGCATGTGGTAGTAGAGCGGCGCCCGGCCGCTGCGCCGCTCGATCTCCTTTTCCACCTCGTGAGCGGCGCGCCCGGCCGACTGGTGTGTCACCGAAGGGTGCAAGGCGTCGAGCTGGTTTTCCAGGAAGATCTTCCAATTCGAGCGTTGCACGACGCGGAAACAGTTCGAGACGATCTCCACCTCGCCCCCCGGCGCGCGATCGCACATGTCGTCGAACGCCACCTTCGCTTCACCGAGGAACTCCGCAAGACTGGGGCCTTCGGCCGCAAGGCGCGCAAAAACGAAGCCGCGGTAGCTTTCGACCCGCGCCGCGGGCTTCATTGAGAAGGTCGGGTCGGACTTCGGGTCGCACACCCCGCCGTAGCCCGACTCCATCATGGGAATCGAGCGCAGCCGCCCATCGTGGCGGAAGGTCCAGGCGTGGTACGAGCAGCGGAAGAATTCCCCGGTGTTGCCCTGCGCGTCTCCGCAGACGAGCGCACCCCGATGCGGACAGCGGTTGTAGAGCACGTGCACGCGGCCGTCGCCCGCGCGCACCATCACCATCGGCTGGCGCCCGATTTGCACGCTCACGTAATCGCCCACCTTCGGAATCTGGCTCTCGTGACCGCAGTAAATCCAGACCGTCTCGTGGATGCGTCGCATCTCGAAATCGAAGAGCTCCGGATCGGTGTAGACGCTTCTGTGCACCCGGCCGGGCTCGACGTAACGCGACAGGTCGGGAACGCGCTCGTGTCGCATGCTCGCCTCTCCTACCCTTGCGAGGCCGCGCGCCGCGGCCCCTTGCGCGGGCCTTCCAGGTTGCGCTTCATCCGCTGCAGCGTCTGGCGCAGCGCCGCAAGCGCGCTGGCGCGCACTCCTTGCAGCGCAACGCGGTTGACCCGCTCGACCGCGGGCCAGATGCGGCCGAAGAACCGCTTGCCCGAGGCGGTGAGCGCAAGGCGCGTCACGCGCAGATCCCGACGATCCGCCCGCCGCACGATCCAGCCCGCGCGGGCGAGCCGCACGACCGTCCGGCTGAGCGTGCTCGGCCCCAGCGTCGCGAGTTCAGCGAGCTCGCTCATCGAGCAGCGCCGCTTGGCCTGCAGCGACGCAAGCACGCGCCACTCCGGCACGCGCAGTCGGAAAGGTCGCAGCTCGTCGATCAGGCGCCGGTCGCGGGCACCGACGACTTGCGTCAGCCAGAAAAAAGGATGGCGCTCGAGTTCGAATCGCAGCGCCGTAGCGCGCGCAGACATCGGCGCGCAGCCTACGCCCCAATGCTTGCAAACGCAAGTATCGCCGCTGGCTTTTGTTGCAGTGCAAGGTCGCACGGCGGCCGGCTGCGCGCTTGCGCGACGGGCCAATTGCCGCGCCGCCACGCTATGGTTTAGGATGCGCGTTGTTAAAGCGCACAGGAGGAGGAACCATGAAGCGTGCAGTCTTTGCGAGCACGGTCGCGGCCACGCTCGCCCTTGCTGCCACGTCTGCCCAGGCGCAGACGGTGCGCATCGGCGTCGTCCTCACCTATTCCGGCGTCGGCGCCGAGCTCGCCCAGCAGATCGACCGCGGCATCCAGCTCTACCTGAAACTGAATCCGGATGCCTTTGGACCGTGTAAGCCACAGATCATCCGGCGCGACGACAAGAATCCCGGGGGCGCCGACGCCCGCACGGCCGCCCAGGAATTGATTACGCAGGATAAGGTGGACGTCATCACCGGCGTCATCTATTCGTCGAACGCGATCGCGATGGAGCCGGTGATCACCGCCGCGAAAAAGCCCTTCCTCATCATGAACGCGGGCACGGCCTGGATCACGAACCTCTCGCCGGTGATCACGCGCGTCTCTTTCTCGATGTGGCATTCGGGCTACGCGATGGGCGAGTCGGTGGTCAAGCACCTGAAAGCGAAGACCGCGGTGATCGGCTACACCGACTATCCTCCCGGCAAGGACAGCATGATCGCGTTTAAGACCGCTTTCGAGAAAGCGGGCGGCAAGGTGATCGACGAGATCCCGATGGGCGGGCCTGCGCAGGTGCCCGATTTCACGCCCTTCTTCCAACGCGCAAAGGATCGCAAGCCGGACGTGTTCTACGTATTCGTGCCCTCAGGGGACCATGCGGTGGCGGTCGTGAAAACGTACAACGCCCTCGGCATGCGCCAAGCCGGCATCCGGCTCGTCGGGCCGGGAGACATCACCCCGGACCACAAGCTGCAGCAGATGGGTGACGACGCCGTCGGCTTGATCACGATGCACCACTACAACGCCGACCTCGACAACCCGGCGAACCGCCGGTTCGTCGAAGCGTGGCGGCGCGACTACGGCGCGGGGTCGGTCCCCGACTTCATGGCCGTGCAGGGCTACGACGGCATGGCCGCGATCGCGCACGCGGTGCGCACGAACAACTGCAAAGTCGACGCCGACAATTTCACCGCCGCGCTGCGGGGCTGGAAGTTCGACAGCCCGCGGGGCCCCATCATGATCGACGCCGAGACACGCGACATCGTCATGAACCAGTACCTGAGCGAGGTGGTCAAGACCGGCGGGCGCCTCGCGCAAAAGCAGCTTGCGGCGACGCCGATGGTCAAGGACATGTGCAAGGAACTGAAGATAGACCGGTGCGGCAAGTAGGTCGCCGCTAGACTGCTTCGGGCCGCCGCCGGAGCGCTTCGGCGGCGGCCTTTTTGTGCGCATGGACGTGCTCGGAATGGTGCTCGGCGGGCTGGCCGCCGGGATGGTGCTGTTTACGGTCTCCGTCGGACTGTCGGTGACCATGGGGTTGATGGGCTTTGTCAACCTCGCGCACGGCGGCTTCGCGATGGCCGGGGCGTACGTCGCAATCTATGCGGTGCGCGCGGAGCTCGGCTTTGTCGCCGCGCTCGCGCTCGCCTTCCTGGCCGCGGCCGCGCTCGCGTTGCTGCTCGAACGTCTGCTCTATGCGCGCCTATACGGGGCGCCGGAGCTGGACCAAGTGCTTTTTTCGATCGGCCTCGTTTTCGTGATGATCGCCGCGGCGATCCTCGTCGTCGGCCCCGAGACGCAGACGCTGCCCCTACCGCAGTGGCTACGCGGCGAAACCGACCTCGGCCTGATTCGGTACCGCACCTATAGCCTCGCGCTGCTCGCGTTCGGCTCGCTGCTCATGCTCGCGCTCTGGCTCGGCTTCGAGCGCACGCTGTTCGGGGCGCGCATCCGCGCTGCCGTGGACAACCGGCGCATGGCCCTGTCGCTCGGCGTGGACGTGCCGCGCCTTTTCACCACCACCTTTGCGATCGGCAGCGGGTTGGCGGGCGTGGGCGGCGCGCTTGGGGTCGAAATACTCGGCCTCGACCCGCACTACCCACTGCGCTACCTGCCCTACTTCCTGATCGCCGTCGCGGTAGGCGGCTTGGGTCGGATCTCGGGCGTGTTTTACGCTTCGCTTGCGATCGGCGTGCTCGACTTCGTGCTGAAAGTATTTTTCCCCAAGGGCGGCACCCTGTTCATCTACGCACTCACCCTGCTCTTCCTGCTCGTGCGGCCGCAGGGGCTGCTCGGCATCGCGCGCGCATGAATCCGCTCGCCGCCGCCCGCTACACGGTCGAGACGCGGCACCGCTGGCGCGCGTGGGAGGCGCTGCCCTGGCTCGTCGCCCTCGCCGTCTACTTCGCCTTCCCGAACCACCTCGCCTTCGGCACCCAGGTGCTTGTGACCGCGCTTTTTGCGCTCTCGCTCGACCTCGCGCTCGGTTACGCGGGCATCGTCACCCTCGGCCACGCCGCCTTCTTCGGCGCCGGCGCCTACACCGTCGGCATTCTCGCAAGCGAGCTGGGCTGGAACGAGCCGCTCAGCGGCCTTGTTGCCGCCGCCGCGGTCGGCGCCGCGATCGGTGCGCTGAGCGGCCGGGTGGTGCTCGGCACACACGGGCTGACGCTCCTGATGCTCACGCTGTGCACGCTGGCGCTGCTCGAGCAGGCTGCGAACATGGCGCACCGCTGGACCGGCGGCTACGACGGCATTCCCGGGCTCGCGTTCAAGCCGCTGCTCGGCCTGTTCCCCTTCGACATCCTCTACTTTCGCACCCAGTACCTCTACGCACTCGTGGTGCTTGCCGCCACGTTCGTGCTCGTGCGCACGATCGTGCATTCGCCCTTCGGCGCGAGCCTCACCGGCGTGCGGGAAAACGCGCTACGCATGCGCGCACTCGGTGCGCCGGTGCGCGGTCGGTTGCTCGTCGCCTACACCGTATCGGCCGCGATCGCGGGGCTGGCCGGCGGGCTTTTTGCGCAGGTGACCGGTTACGTCAACCTGTCGGTGCTCAGCCTCGAGCGCTCGGCGGGCGTGCTCATCCTCCTCATCCTGGGCGGCATGGGACGACTGTACGGGGCATTCGTCGGTGCGGTCGTGTACCTCATGCTCGAGCACCAGCTCGCGAAACTCTACCCGACGGCGTGGCAGCTGGGCATCGGTGTGATGCTGGTCGCCGTTGCGCTGTACGCGCGCAACGGCATCCTCGGCCTGGCCGAGCGCATCGCCGTGGCGTGGCGGCGCGCCTGAGCGCATGACCGCCCCCCTCCTGGAGACGCGAGACCTCTCGCACAGCTTCGGAGCGCTACAGGTCGCGCGTCACATCAGTTTTCGGCTCGCACCGGGTGCCCGGCACGCGCTCATCGGCCCCAACGGCGCCGGCAAGACGACTTTCCTCAACCTGCTCACCGGCGCGATACGGCCCAGTGCTGGCCACATCGTGCTCGACGGCGCCGACGTGACGTTGCTGCCGCCCGAGGCACGCGTCAAACGTGGACTTGCGCGCACCTTCCAGATCAACCAGCTCTTTCGATCGTTCACGGTGGTGGAGAACGTCGCCATCGCGGTGACCGAACGGATGGGGCTCGGTGCGCGCTGGCGCCGTGCCTCCGGTCGCCACCCCGAGGTGCTCGACGAGGTCGAACGCCTGCTTCGGCTGCTCCGTCTCGAGCAGGAGGCGGGGCGGCCAGTCGCCGAGCTCGCCTACGGCCGTCAGCGCCTGGTCGAGCTCGCGCTTGCGCTAGCACTTGCGCCCCGCGTGCTGTTGCTCGACGAGCCGGCCGCTGGAATCCCGGGGGCCGAGTACCACGTTTTCTTGGACGCGATCGCGAGCCTGCCACGGGAGATCGCGATCCTCATCGTCGACCACGATATGGACCTCGTGTTCCGGTTCGCCGAGCGCATCACGGTCATGGTCGAAGGCGCGATCTACGCCGAGGGTACGCCCGCGCAGATCGCCGCCGACGCGCGCGTGCGCGCCGTGTACCTCGGGGGGGCGCGCGGTGGCTGAGACGCTGCGCCTTGCGGGCGTGAGCGCCGGCTACGGAAGCACGCACGTGATCGAGGACGTCGCCTTCTCGCTCGCCGAGGGCGAGTGCGCGTGCGTGATCGGCCGTAACGGCGTCGGCAAGACAACCGTGCTCGAAACCGTGATGGGACACACGCGCTTGCACGCCGGCGAGATCCACTTCGCCGGCGAGCGCGTCGACGGCCTTGCTCCCCACCGCCGCGCCCGTCTCGGCCTTGGCTACGTTCCACAGGAACGCGAGGTATTCCCGTCGCTCACGGTGCTCGAAAATCTGCAGATCTGCGCGACGCCCGGCCGTTGGACGCTCGGGCGTGTTTTCGATCTGTTCCCGAACCTGCGGGCGCGCAGCCGCGCCCTTGGCAACCGGCTCTCCGGCGGTGAACAGCAGATGCTTGCGATCGCGCGCGCGCTTCTGCTCAACCCCCGGCTACTGCTCATGGACGAGCCGACCGAAGGGCTCGCTCCGGTCATCGTCGAAGGGCTGGTCGGGGCGCTGCAACGCGTACGCAGCGAGGGCGGCCTCACCCTCCTGCTGGTCGAACAGAACGCCTCGCTCGCCCTCTCTTTTGCCGAGCGGGCGATCGTGCTCGACCGGGGTCGTATCGTCTATGACGGCCCTTCCCGCACGCTGCGCGAAGATGCCGCGCGCCTGGCGCGTCTGCTCGCGGTGAGCGAAGGCGGCTAGGCCGCCGCCGCCTCGGGCGCGAGGCCGCGCTCGTCCAGCCCCAGCCACGCGATCGCGTTGCGGGCGAGGATTTTCTCGCGCACCGCCTCCGGCAGGCCGGGGCAGCCGCGCACGAGCGCGCCTACGCGCTCCTCGCCCAAGGGGAAGGGATAGTCCGAGCCGAGCAGCACGCGCTCTTCGCCCATCGTCTCGACGAGATAGCGCAGCGCCGCCGGATCGAACACCGCGCTGTCCACGGCGAAACGCTCGACGTAGGCACGCGGGGGCCGCTGGCTGCGGCCGCGCGCCGCGTCGCGCCGGTGCCAGGCGTTGTCCATGCGCCCGAGCAGCCACGGAAAGCTGCCACCGCCGTGCGCGAATACGATGCGCAGCGACCGCGGCAGGTGATCAAAGCCACCGCCGAGCACGAGCGAGGCGATCGACAGGTGCGTCTCCGCCGGCATCGCCACCGTCCAGCCGAGCATCCAGCGCGCAGTGCGCGCGCCGCCCAGCATGTCCCACGGATGCACGAGCACGAGCGCGCCCTCGGCCGCGCAGTGGGCAAGGAAGGTGAGGATCGCCTCGTCGTCCAGGTCGCGCTCGCCCACGTGGTTGCCAATCTGCACACCGACGCAGCCGGCGCGCATCGCGCGCGACAGCTCTCGGCAGGCGACGTCCGTGTCCTGCAGCGGCACCTGACACAGGCCGAGGAAACGGCCGCGGCCGCGCGCCACCAGTTCGAGCAGCGCGTCGTTAAAGTACTGCGCGCAGTAGAGCGCCTGCGCGACCGGGCGGTGGTAACCAAAGAGCACCGGCGTCGCGCAGATCACCTGCACATCGACGCCGTCGCGGTCCATGTCCGCGAGACGCCGTTCCGCGTCCCAGCACGCGGCGGTGATCGGCCGGAATTCTCGCGATCCCACCATCACGACCGCCCGCTCTTCGTCGATCCGCTTCAGCCAGGGCCAGTCGTCGCCGCCGAAACGCGCCGCAAAATCCGGCCACGTCTGCGGGAAAAAGTGCGAGTGCAGGTCGACGGCGCGGATCACGCTCCCTCCCGGCCGGGGTGTACGGCCGCGCAGCCACGACAAGTGCGCAGCTCGCGCGAGGCGTAGAACTGCTCGAACAGCGGCGGCAGGTCTTTCACGATATCGGCAACGTGCACCTCGACGCGATGTAGCAGCGTCGTGCACCGCGGGCAGTACCACTCGAAGCCGTCCTTCACACCCGCCGGGCGCACCTTCTCCACGACCAAGCCGATCGAACCCGGCTCCGGCCGCTGCGGCGAGTGCCGGATATGTCGCGGCAGCAGCAGCACCTCCCCCTGCCGGATCGGCACGTCGCGCACGCGGCCGTCCTCGACGACGCGCAGGGTCATGTTGCCGCGCAGCTGGTAGAAAAACTCTTCGTATGGGTCGTCGTGGAAATCGGTACGCCGGTTCGGCCCTCCGACCACCATCACGATGAGGTCGTCGGCGCCCGGGAATACCATGCGGTTATTCACGGGCGGGCGCAGAAGCGGTGCCTGCTCCTCGAGCCAGCGCGCAAAATCGGTGGCGGCGAGCATGCGCAGAGCCAGTCTACGGCGAGGCGCGCCGCGCTGGCAAATGCGATCGCGGTGGCTTACCCTTGCCTCGCATGGCCGCGCGCTGTCGCGTAGCCTCGCATCGCTAGAATCGAAGCGCGATGTCCAGCCGGGCCGGGTTCGAGGATGGCCGCCTTGCTGGGGGGCTCGGGCTCCTTGCGTGCGCGCCGAGGGCGAATGGACTCGCGGCGGGCGGGCAAAATCGAGCGGATCGCACATTAAGACGGTGAAACCATCGGCCGCTAGCACCGTGCGCATCGGCACATTCGAGGTCCACCGGCTCGGCTTTGGCGCGATGCGCCTCTGCGGGCCGCAGGTGTGGGGACCGCCGCGCGACCGCGCCGCTGCCATCGCCCTCCTGCGGCGCGCCTACGAGCTCGGGCACAACCTCATCGACACGGCGGACGCTTACGGCCCGTACGTGAACGAGGAGCTGATCGCCGAGGCGCTACATCCCTATCCGGCCGATCTCGTCATCGCGACCAAAGGGGGGCTCGTCCGGCCGAGCGCCGAGCGCTGGGAGCGCGACGGGCGGCCCGAGCACCTCAAACGCGCCATCGAAGGAAGCCTGCGCCGGCTGCGCCTTGAGTGTTTACCGCTCTATCAGCTGCATGCGCCCGACCCGCGGGTGCCCTTCGTGGAATCGGTGGAGGCGCTCGCCGACGCCCGTCGGGCCGGGAAAATCCTGCACGTCGGGCTCTCCAATGTCAGCGTCGCACAGCTGGAGACGGCGCTCACGAGAGTCCCGGTGGTCTCGGTGCAGAACGAGTACCACCTCGGCGAACGGAGTCACGAGTCGGTGCTCGCGGCGTGTACGCGGCGCGGCATCGCGTTCCTCGCGTGGTATCCGCTCGGCGCCGGTGCCGCGCTCGCACGGCGGGCGGTCCGCCGCGTCGCCGCGCGGCTCGGTGCGACACCCGCGCAGGTGGCGCTTGCCTGGCTCCTTGCCCGATCGCCCGTGATGGTTCCGATTCCGGGGACGGCCGCGCTTGCGCACCTCGAGGAGAACGCGCGCGCGGCCGGGCTCGCGCTCGCGCCCGAGGACCTCGCCGAACTCGAGAGCTGAGGCGGCGCGCCGGCTCACCGCCCGGCCTGACGCGCGGCTTCGACGCGCGCCATGAAGCGGGGCGATTGCTCGCGCAGGCGTGCATCGTCCATGCGACCGGTTCGCGTCATGTAGTGGTAGGCGAGGCCGAGCGCGTCCAAACGCCGCATGCGCGCGGGGAATTCTTCGTACCAGTGGGAGCTGCGCGTGGCCGCGGCAAAGAGCTTTTCCACCACCGGCCGGCGCACCTGCTCGTAGCGGACAAGCGCCCGCTCGACGTCACCCCCCGTCTCGCCGAGTGCGCGGTCGAGCGCGATCGCGTCCTCGAAGGCGAGGCGCGTGCCGGAACCGATCGAGAAATGCATCGTCCGCAGCGCATCGCCGATCAGGACCACGCGACCCGCGCTCCAGCGCTCGTTGGCAAGGATCGGAAAGCGTCGCCAGACGGAACGATTCGACACGAGAGGGTGGCCGGCGAGTTCCGGCGCAAAGACGCGTTCGCAGTACGCGCGGCTCGCCGCGTCGTCCATCGCCTCGAAGCCCACCCTCTGGAAGGTCTGCGCGTCGCACTCGACGATGAAGGTGCTCATCGTCGGGCTGTAGCGGTAGTGGTGAGCGACGAAGGCGCCGTCGGCGTTCTCTCGGAAGGTGAGGGTCAGGCAGTCGAAGACCCGCGTCGTGCCGTACCACACGAAGCGGTTCGCGAGCCATTGTACGCGCGGCTGGAAGCGCTCGCGCAGGGCCTCGCGCACGAAAGACTGAGCGCCGTCAGCGCCAACGACGAGATCGGCCTCGGGGAGCTGCGCGATCCTCGAGGCGAAGGCGATGCGAACCCCCACCTCGTCGCACAGGCGCTGCAGCATCCGATTGAGCGCAAGGCGCGCGATGGCGCTGAAGCCCGCGCCGTCAATGTCGACCGCGTCGTCCCGGTGCACGATGCGCTGAATCGGCCAGCGTTCCATGCGCGTAAGGAGCCGGGCGGCAAGTTCTGGCGCATCGCGCTCGAGGAAGGAGAGCGCACCCTCGGAGAAAACGACGCCGAAGCCGAAAGTCGCATCGGCCGCGTTCTGGTCATGGAGTTCGACCCGCCAGGCCGGAAAACGACGTTTGACGAGGTACGCAAAGAGCAGCCCGGCAGGGCCGCCGCCGACGACTACGAGCTGCACGGGCGCGGATGGTAGCGCAGCCGCGACGCTTCGCTGCGCGTGGTCAGCCATTCGGAGCCCGCCCCAGGGGTGTACGCGTGCACGGCTTGCCACCGAGAGACCGTCGCAGCTTCGCCTCCCGGCCAGGGGCGCGGCGCGCCTACGCGCGCCTTCTGCGGTGCGCGAGGAGAAGCCCTCTCAGCGCCCGCGCAGCTTGAAACGCTGGATCTTGCCCGTCGCCGTCTTCGGCAGCTCTGGCACGAACTCGATCCAGCGCGGGTACTTGTAGGGGGCGAGGCGAGTCTTGACGTGCTGCTTGAGCGCTTCGACCAGCTCGGCGCTGCCCGTCCTTCCGGGCTTTAGCACGACGTAGGCCCGTGGCTTGACGAGGCGGTTCTCGTCCTCGGCGCCGACGACGGCGGCTTCCAGCACCGCATCGTGCGCGACGAGCGCTGCCTCCACCTCCGCAGGCGAAACCCAGATGCCAGACACTTTGAGCATGTCATCGGAGCGACCGCCGTAGACGTAATAGCCGTCCGCATCCTGCGCATATTTGTCGCCGCTTCTCGTCCACTCGCCGACGAAAGTCATGCGGCTCTTTTCCCGGTTGTTCCAGTAGCCGTTCGCCGCCGTCGGGCCGCGAATCTGCAGCTCCCCCAGTTCACCCGGCGCGACCGGCTTGCCGTCCTCGTCGACGAGCCTCAGCTCGTAACCGGGAACACCCTTGCCGGTGGTGCCCCAGCGCACCTCGCCTGGCCGGTTGGAGAGGAAGATATGCAGCATTTCGGTCGAGCCTATGCCGTCGAGGATCTCGACTCCCGTGCGCTCGAGGAAAGCCTTGCCGATCTGCGGCGGCAAGGCCTCGCCCGCGGACACGCAGCGGCGCAGCGCGATCTGCTCGCACGCCGGAAAAGCAGGGTCGGCGAGCATCGCCGCGTACAGCGTCGGCACGCCGAAGAAAATCGTCGGCCGGTGCTCCACGAGCCTGCGGAACACCGCCGCCGGCGTGGGCCGCTCGGCCATCAGCACCGTGGTCGCCCCGACGGCGAGCGGAAAGGAAAGCGAATTGCCGAGTCCGTAGGCAAAGAAGAGCTTGGCGGCGGAGAATACGACATCGGACTCCCGCATGCCGAGGATCGGGCGGGCGTAGAGCTCCGCCGTGAGGATCGGGCTTGAATGCACATGCACGGTGCCCTTCGGCACCCCCGTCGAGCCGGACGAATAGAGCCAGAAGCAAGGATCGTCGCGCGTGGTCGGCGCGACCGGCGCCGAAGGGTCGCCCCCGGCGACGAGGTCGCGGAAGGCGCAGTGACCCTTCGTTTCGCCTCCGGCGACGATCACATGGCGCAAAAAGGGGAGCTTCCCGATCAGCGGCTCGAAGACGGGCAGCAGCGCGGCCGACACGACGAGCGCCCGCGCGCGGCTGTCGGCAAGCATGAACTCGTAGTCGCGCGTCGTCAGCAGTGTGTTCACGGCCACCGGCACGATGCCGGAGCGGATCGCGCCGAGAAACGCGACCGGCCAGTCGACGGAATCGAGCATCGCGAGCAGGACCCGCTGTTCCATGTCGACGCCGAGGCCGCGCAGCGCCGAGCCGAAGCGCGCTGCGCGCTCGCCAAGCTCGGCAAAGGTCAGCCGCTCGACGTCATCGACGTAGGCGAGCCGGTCTGCGCGGCCCGCCTCGAGATGGCGCTCGAGCAGGTCGGCCGCGCAGTTGTAGTCGCGCGGAATCTCGACGCGGGGAGGCGAGACGGTGTGATCGGCATGCGACAGGCTCATGGGGACTCCTCCTTGCGGGCCCGCCTCAGGCGGTGTCGGCGGCCGCGGCGCGCGCCAGTCTAATCCACTCGGCACCCCAGACTGCAGCCCGCTCCTCGGGCAGTTCGCCCGAGGAGGCATCGTGCTGAACGCGCTCGCCGATGCGCCGCGCCCCCAGCTCCGAGAGCAGGTCGTCGAATCGACGACCGCCGAAATTGAACGTTTCCGCGTAGGTGCGATCGCCCAGCCCGAAAACACCATAGCGCACGCGCGACAGGTCGGGCCGCTTCGCTTTCAGGTCTTCGTACAGCGCGCGCGCGTTATCGGGCACGTCGCCCTGGCCGTAAGTCGAGGTGCACACGAGGAACACGCCCTCGCGCCTAAACACCGACGCGTCGAGGCCGTCCATCGGCAACGTCGTCACTTCCGCCTCGAAGCCGTCCCAGGCGAGTTCCAGTTCCTGCGCGACCAGACGGGCGGTACCGGTCATGGTGCCAACGAGGATCGTGACCTTGAGCGGCATCGGCAAAGCGCGTTGATCGTTGACAAAGACTATATTGCATAGTATTCTACGCGTCAAGCAATATAATTCATCAGGCCACTATGCCGCTCACCGACGCGCAGCGCATCCCGAGCGCCGAGGCCGAGTATCTCGGCCGCCTCGGCGAGCGCGTGCGCGCCTGGCGCACGGAGCGCGGAGTCTCGCGCAAAGCGCTCGCACTCGCCTCGGGCGTTTCCGAGCGTTACCTCGCCCAGCTCGAAGCCGGTCAGGGCAACATTTCGGTGCTCCTGCTGCGGCGGGTGGCGCAGGCGATCCGGGTGCCGATCGAAGCGCTCGTGCGCGAGCGCGAGGACGAACAGCGCAAGGATCGCATCGCCCTGCTCGGGCTGCGCGGGGCAGGCAAGTCCACGCTTGGGGTCCGGCTGGCCGAAGCGCTCGGTGTTCCCTTCGTCGAGCTCGATCGCGAGGTCGAGCGGGAGGCGGGTGCACCGCTGGCCGACCTCTTTGCGCTGTACGGCCAGGAGGCTTTCCGGCGCTTCGAACGGCGCGCGCTCGAGCGCGTATTGGAGGAGTACCCGCGCGCGGTGATCGCGACCGGGGGCGGATTGGTCAACGACCCGGACACCTACCGCCTGCTGCGCGAACGGTGTTGGTGTGTGTGGCTGAAGGCCTCGCCGCAGGAGCACATGCAGCGCGTCCTCGCGCAGGGTGACCTGAGGCCGTTTCGCGGCAGCCCCGCGGCGATCGATGAAATCCGGCGGCTGCTCGCCGAACGCGAAAGCCTTTACGGGCGCGCCGATGTCCTCCTCGACACGACGGGGCGCAGTCCACGTCAGAGCCTTGCCGAATTGCGCGCCCGTCTCGTCCGTTAGCCCAAGAAAGGAGAGCTACCGATGGGCACCATGGCCGAACCCCTGCTCGTACGCTTCGACACGCATCCGGAGCGATACCATCACTGGAAACTTTCTTTCGACGGCCCGATCGCCACCCTCACGCTCGACGTCGCCGAAGACAAAGGACTCGTTCCCGGCTACCGCCTGAAGCTTAATTCCTACGACCTGGGGGTGGACATCGAACTCGCCGATGCCCTTAACCGCATCCGCTTCGAGCACCCCGAGGTCAAGGGGGTCGTCATCACGAGCGGAAAGAGCCGCATGTTCTGCTCGGGCGCCAACATCTACATGCTCGGCCAGTCGACGCACGCCTGGAAAGTGAATTTCTGCAAGTTCACGAACGAAACGCGCAACGGCATCGAGGACTCCTCGCGCCATTCGGGCCTCAAATTCCTCGCCGCACTCAACGGAACGACCGCCGGCGGCGGTTACGAACTCGCGCTTGCGTGCGACGAGATTGCGATGGTCGACGACCGCTCGAGCACCGTGAGCCTGCCCGAGGTCCCGCTGCTCGGCGTGCTGCCGGGCACCGGCGGCCTGACGCGCCTTGTCGACAAGCGGCATGTGCGCCGAGACATCGCCGATGTGTTCTGCACCACCGCGGAAGGCGTGCGCGCCGAGCGCGCAAAGGAGTGGCGCCTGGTCGATCACATCGCCAAGCCGCAGCAGTTCGCCGAGCAGGTGCGCGCGCGTGCGCTCGAGCTCGCCCAGCTCTCGGACCGGCCGGGGGGGCGCGGCGTCGTGCTCGAGCCGCTTGCGCGCCGCGAGGACGAAGGTGGGCTGCACTATGCGACCGTCGATGTGCATCTGAACCGCGCCGCCCGCTGGGCGGAAATCACGGTGCGCGCTCCGCAGGGGCCTCAGCCGACGACGCCCGAGGAGGCGCTCACGCTCGGCTGCCGTTGGTGGCCGCTCGCGCTCGCGCGCGAACTGGACGACGCCATTCTCATGCTGCGCCACAACTTCCTCGACCTCGGGCTGTGGATTCTCAAGACGCGCGGGGACCTGCGCGCAGTACTCGAGGCGGACGCGTTCCTCGCCGCGCACGCGTCGCACTGGTTCGTGCGCGAGACGGTGGGCTGGCTGCGCCGGACCCTGGCCCGTCTCGACGTCTCGAGCCGCTCGATGTTCGCGGTGATCGACCAGGGGTCCTGTTTCGCGGGGACGCTCGCCGAACTGGCGTTCGCCGCGGACCGCAGCTACATGCTCGCGCTGCCCGAGGAAGATACGGGCGCGCCTCACATGGCGCTCTCCGCGCTGAACTTCGGCGCCTATCCCATGGTGAACGGCCAGACGCGCATCGACGCGCACTTCTGCGGTGACGCGGCGGCCATTGAAGCCGCGCGCCAGACCATCGGCGAGCGACTCACGGTGCACGACGCGCGCGCGCTCGGCCTGGTCACCTTCACGCCCGACGATCTCGACTGGGAGGAGGAGCTGCGCCTCGCACTCGAGGAGCGGACCAGTCTTTCGCCCGACGCGCTCACCGGCATGGAGGCGAGCCTGCGTTTCGCCGGCCCGGAAAACATGCGGTCGCGCATCTTCGGCCGCCTGTCGGCATGGCAGAACTGGATCTTCAACCGGCCGAACGCGGTCGGGGAGCAAGGCGCGCTGCGCGTCTACGGCACGGGCGCCAAGGCGAAGTTCAACTGGGAACGGGTTTGACGCGTGCACTTGGAAAAGGAAACGAAGCCATGAGCATCAACTACGACGAACGCATCCCGAATAACGTCGATCTCGCGTCTCAGCGCACGCTGCAGCGCGCGCTCGAGCATTGGCAACCGAACTACCTGCGCTGGTGGGCGGAGATGGGTCCGGAAAAATCGTCGACGCTCGAGGTGTACCTGCGCACGGCGGTGAGCGTGGATCCCAAAGGCTGGGCCCACTACGGCTACGTGCGCATGCCCGAATACCGCTGGGGCATCTTCCTCGCTCCCGCGGAGAAGGACCGCCGCATCGGCTTCGGTGCGCACAAGGGCGAAGCGGTCTGGCAGGAGGTGCCCGGCGAATACCGCTCGACGCTGCGCCGGCTGATCGTCACGCAGGGCGACACCGAGCCGGCCTCGGTCGAGCAGCAGCGCCACCTCGGGCTCACCTGCCCTTCCCTGTACGACCTGCGCAACCTCTTCCAGGTGAACGTCGAGGAGGGTCGGCACCTGTGGGCGATGGTGTACCTGCTGCACGCCTACTTCGGCCGCGACGGTCGCGAGGAAGCCGAAGCGCTGCTCGAGCGCCGCTCGGGCGACGCGGACAATCCCCGCATCCTCACCGCGTTCAACGAGAAGACCCCGGACTGGCTATCGTTTTTCATGTTCACCTTCCTCACCGACCGCGACGGCAAGTTCCAGCTCGCGGCGCTCGCCGAAAGCGCCTTCGATCCGCTTTCTCGCACCTGCCGCTTCATGCTCACCGAGGAGGCGCATCATCTGTTCGTGGGCGAGTCGGGTGTTGCCCGCATCATCGAGCGCACTTGCCAGGTGATGGCCGAGCACCGGACCGACGACCCGGTGCGATTGCGGGGGCTCGGCGTCATCGACCTGCCCACCCTCCAGAAGTACCTCAACTTCCATTACAGCGTCACCAGTGACCTGTACGGTGGCGAGGTGTCGTCGAACGCCGCTTCCTTCTACACCTCCGGCCTGAAAGGGCGCTTCGAGGAGGGCAAAATCGCCGACGATCACCGGCTCGAGGGTCTCGAGTACCCGGTGCCCGAGGTCGTCGGCGACCGCATCGTCACCCGGCACGTCCCTGCGCTCACCGCGCTCAACGAGCGCCTACGTGACGACTGGGCGCGCGAGGTGGAAGCGGCCATCGGCCGCTGGAACCGCATTCCGGAGAAGCATGGCGTCGCGTTCCGGTTCCGCCTGCCGCACAAGGGTTTCCACCGCAAAATCGGGGTGTTCGCCGGCCTGCACGTCAGCCCCGACGGCGAGGTCCTGTCCGAGGCGCAGTGGACGCACCGGCACGGCGAGTGGCTGCCCACCGAGAGCGATCGGGCGTACGTGCATTCGCTCATGGGGCGCGTGACGCAGCCGGGCAAGTTCGCCAACTGGATCGCACCGCCGCATCAGGGCATCAACCGCATGCCGATCGACTTTGAGTACGTGCGCTTCAACTGAGACCGCGCGCTGAATCATGGCGGCCGTCGAGCTCGTCCGGCAGCACCTGATCGACCCCGAGGTGTGCATCCGCTGCAACACCTGCGAGGAGACCTGTCCGATCGACGCCATCACGCACGACGCGCGCAACTACGTCGTCAAACCCGAGGTCTGCAACAACTGTGGCGAGTGCCTGCCCCCCTGCCCGACCGGCGCGATCGATTCGTGGCGGCGGGTCGTCCGTCCGTACTCGATCGAGGAACAGTTCGCCTGGACGGCGCTACCAGCGGAGACCGACGAACCGCTCGCGCCGATAGCCCCAGAGGACATCCCCGAAGAGGTCGCGCGGCTGACGCGCCTTGCCACCGAAGCGCAGGGGGGCGTCGCTCCGCCGCCCTGGTCGGCCGCGCATCCGTACGTGGGGCTGTACACGCTCGCCCGGCCAGCGGTCGCGACTTGTGCCGGCAACTATCGGCTGACCGCGGAGAACGCCGAAAGCGACATTCGCCACATCGTGCTCGATTTCGGCAGTACCGCTTTCCCCGTGCTCGAAGGCCAGTCGCTCGCGGTGATCGTGCCACCGCAAGCGAACGGCGCAGCGCCCCATGTGCGCATGTATTCGATCGCGAGTCCGCGCAACGGCGAGCGTCCCGGCTACAACAACCTCGCCCTCACGGTCAAGCGCGTCACGCGCGACCGCCAGGGGCGGCCGGTGCGAGGGGTGGCGTCGAACTACCTGTGCGACCTCAAGAAAGGCGACCGGGTGAGCGTCGCCGGCCCGTTCGGGGTGAGTTTCCTCATGCCCAACCACCCCGGCTCGAACTTGGTGATGATCTGCACCGGCACAGGCGCTGCGCCCATGCGCGCGATGACCGAGCGGCGCCGGCGCCGCCTCGCCCTCAACGAAGGGGGCGAGCTGCTGCTCTTCTTCGGCGCGCGCTCGCCCGAGGAGCTGCCTTATTTTGGACCGCTCATGAAGCTGCCGCGCGATTTCATCGACGTGCAACTGGCGTTTTCGCGCGTGCCCGGCCGGCCCAAGGAGTACGTGCAGGACCGCATGCGCGCCTGCCGCGACAAGCTGGCGCGGCTGCTCGCCAACGAGAACACGTACATCTACATGTGCGGACACAAACAGATGGAAGCGGGCGTCGAGGCCGCTTTTGGCGACATCGCCGGTCCGAGCTGGCCCGAGGAAAAGGCGCGGCTGCGCGCGGCCGGCCGCTACCACGTCGAAACGTACTGACCCCAAAGGAGGCGGGTGGCCATGGCCATCGACTACGGCGAGTGCATCCCTAACAATGTGAACCTGTCGGCCGACCGGACCTTGCAGCGCGCGCTCGAGCACTGGCAGCCGAAATTTCTGCGCTGGTGGAACGAGATGGGGCCGACCGACTTCCAGCGCGCCGAGGTGTACCTGCGCACGGCGGTGAGCGTGGACGCGCAGGGCTGGGCGCAATACGGGCGGGTGCGCATGCCCGAGTATCGCTGGGGCATCTTCCTCGCCGAACCGAAGCCCGAGCGCCGCATCCCGTTCGGCGACCACTGTGGAGAGCCGGTCTGGCAGCAGGTGCCCGGCGAATACCGCGCGATGCTGCGCCGGCTGATCGTTACGCAGGGCGACACCGAGCCGGCCTCGGTCGAGCAGCAGCGCGCACTTGGCCACAGCTGCCCTTCCCTGTACGACCTGCGCAACCTCTTCCAGGTGAACGTCGAGGAGGGCCGGCACCTGTGGGCGATGGTGTACCTGCTGCACGCTTACTTCGGCCGCGACGGTCGCGAGGAAGCCGAGGCTCTGCTCGAGCGCCATTCGGGCGATGCAGACAATCCGCGCATCCTCAGTACCTTCAACGAGCCGATCGGGGATTGGCTCTCGTTCTACTGCTTTACCTACTTCACGGATCGCGACGGCAAGTACCAGCTGAAGAGCCTGGCCGAGAGCGGCTTCGATCCGCTTTCTCGCACCTGCCGCTTCATGCTCACCGAGGAGGCGCACCACATGTTCGTCGGCGAGACAGGAATCGGTCGGGTGGTCCGCCGTAGCCTCGAAGTGATGAAAGAGATCGGTTCGGACGACCCCGCGCGCGTACGCGCGCACGGTGCCGTGGACCTGCCGACGCTACAGAAATATCTCAACTTCTGGTGCTCCTCGTCGCTCGACCTGTTCGGGTCCGAACAGTCGTCGAATGCGGCCGCAGGCTTTGCCGCCGGCCTCAAAGGCCGCCCCGACGAGGAACAGTACGAGGACCACGTTCTGGCCGAGGCGAGCTACGAAGTGGACACGCCGGACGGGCGCAAGCCGGTGCCGATGCGCAACGCCCTCAACGAAGTGATGCGCGAGAGCTACCTGAAGGACTGCGAGCTGGGCCTGCGGCGCTGGAACCGGGCGATCGAGCGCGCGGGCGTCGACTTCGTGCTGCGCCTGCCCTCACCGCGGTTTCGGCGCGCGATCGGGCTCTGGGCCGGCCACACCGTCACGCCGGAGGGTACGCCCATCGCACGCGACGCGTACGAGCGCCGGCTGTACGACTGGATACCCGCGCCGGAGGACCGCGCGTTTGTGCGCTCGCTCATGCAGCGCGTGACCGAGCCCGGCCGCATGGCGGGCTGGATTGCGCCGCCCGAACGGGGCATCAACAACCTGCCGCTCGATTACGAGTACGTGCGGCTTTGACGCGCCGAGCGGCGCTCAGGGCTCGAGCACGTAGCGACCCGGCGCGGCGGCGAGCGCAGGGTACGCCTCGGTCGCGACCGGGGGCGCGGCGCGCAGCTCGCCGCAGCGCTCGCCCAGCCACTCGGCCCAGTCCTCCCACCAGGTGCCGGCGCGCTCCTCGGCCTGCGCACGCCAGTGTTCGGCGCTCTGGCCGCGGTGCGCGGCCCCGATCCAGTAACGACGTCGCGGCGGCTGCACCGGTGGGTTGACGATACCGAGGATGTGCCCGGAGCTGGACAGCACGAAGCGCTTGGGCGAGGTGACGTAGCCGGTGATCTTGAAAGTCTGCCGCCACGGGGTGATGTGGTCGTCCTCCGCCGCGACGTCATAGAGCGGCTGGTGGATGCGCGCCAGGTCGATCGGCTCACCGGCGACCGTGATCGCGTCGCGGCGCACGAGGTTGTTGCGCAGGTACATTTCGCGCAAGTAGAACTCGTGCATGCGCGCCGGCATGCGCGTTGTGTCCATGTTCCAGTACAGGACGTCGAACGGCTTCGGGCGCTCACCGTAGAGCCAACCATGCACGACGTAGTGCCAGAAAAGGCTGTTCGAACGGAGCAGGCGAAAAGTCGCCGCCATCTCGCGCCCGTCTAGGTAACCGCGGCGACGCATCAGGTCAGCGAGCCAGCGCACGCTCGCCTCGTCGATGAACACCTCGATGTCCCCCGGCGAGGAAAAGTCGACCAGACTGGCAAGCAGGGTCCAGCTCGAGACCGGAACCTCCTCGCGCCGCGCCGCGCGCCGGTTCGCCCAGGCGAGGTAGGTTGCGAGCAGCGTGCCGCCGATGCAGTAGCCGACCGCGTGCACGGCAGGCGCCGCCGAGACCGCGCGCGCGATGCGCACCGCCTCGTCCGGACCGAGCCGCAGGTAATCGTCAAAACTCGTCTGCGCCTGATCCGGAGCCGGGTTTTTCCAGGAGATCATGTAGACGTCGAAGCCGCGCTCGAGCAGGTAGCGCACCATGCTCTTTTCGGGCGTGAGGTCGAGCACGTAGTACTTGTTGATCCACGGCGGCACGAACACCACCGGGTGCGCGTGCACCTGCGGCCGCTGCGGTGCGTAGTGGATGAGCTCCATGAGCGCGTTGCGCCCCACCACCGCCCCTGGCGTGGTCGCGAGGTTCGCGCCGACGCGGAAGTCCTCGGGCGAGGTCATGCGCACGGTGCCGGCACGCAGGTCCTCAAGCAGGATTTCCCAGCCGCGGCGCAGGCTCTCACCGCGCGTCTCCACCGCCTTGCGCATCGCGACCGGGTTCGTGAGGAAAAAGTTCGTCGGCGCCGCCGCGTTCAGGAACTTGCGCCACCAGAAGGCGGCGCGCCGGCGCTCCTTGGGCGCAAGGCCTGGCGTCTGGAACAGCGCATCCTGCACCTTGCGCGTGAAGAACAGGTACCACTGCTTGAGCAGGTCCCACTGAACCTCGTCGCTCCAGACCGGGTCGGCAAAGCGCGTGTCGTCGGGCTGCGGTACGACGAGCGGCGGGCCCTTGCGACCAGCGAGCCGCGCAAAGGTGTGCAACTGCAGCGCAAGCAGCTCGGCGGCATTGCGCGCAACGAGCTCGGCGAGCTCCATGGGGTGCAGCAGCCAGGCCAAGTGCGCGTGCGCGATCGGCGCGAACATGCCGAGCGGATCGAAGGCGTCCTCCGCGAGCTCGTGCGCAAGCTGCCACTGGCGCGCACCGAGCGCGATGGTCTCGGCGAGCTGGCGTTCGATCGGCTCGGCGGTCACGAGCGGAGCTTCGGCCCGGTCCATGCGCGTACTATAGCCTGGGCGCGCGCCGCCGCGTTTTTGCGCCAGATCAAGCGCTAGAATTTGTTTTTTGTCTCCGTCCCGATGGCTCGATTGCACAGCCGGCTACGCTTTGCACCGGTCCGCGTGCGCGTCGAGCGCCGAGCCGACGGCGCGCTTGTCCTCGGCTCCGGTCACGCCCTTGGGGATTATGCGCGCTGCGTGGGCGATTGGCTCGTGCGCTGGGCGCGCGAGGCGCCGGACCGGGTGTTCTTGGCCGAGCGCCGGGCCGAGGGCTGGCGCACGGTGAGCTACGCGCAGGCGCTCGAGGCCGCGCGCCGCATCGGCCAGGCGCTGCTCGAGCGCGGTCTAGGGCCCGAGCGGCCCGTCGCGATTCTGTCGGACAACAGTGTCGATCACGCGCTCCTCGCCCTCGGCGCGATGCACGCGGGTGTTCCGGTCGCGCCAATCTCGCCCGCGTACTCGCTCATGTCGCGCGACTTCGCCAAACTGCGCGCGATTCTCGCCCTCCTCGAACCGGGATTGGTTTGGTGCGACGATGCGCAGCGTTACGGGCCGGCGCTCGCCGCGGTCGGGGCGCGCGCCGAGCCGATCGATCGGCTGCTCGAGGCAGAAGCCGGCGCGCGCATCGACGAAGCCTTCGCAGCGATCGGACCGGATAGCGTCGCGAAGATCCTGTTCACCTCGGGCTCGACGGGGATGCCGAAAGGCGTGGTGAACACGCACCGGATGCTCTGCGCCAGCCAGCAGGCGCTCGCGCAGGGCTGGCCTTTCGTGGAGGAGCGGCCGCCGGTGCTGGTCGAGTGGCTGCCCTGGAATCACACCTTCGGCGGCAACCACGACTTCAACCTCGTGCTGCGAAACGGCGGCTCGCTCTACGTCGACGCGGGCAAACCGGTGCCGGGCCTGGTCGAGACCACCGTCCGCAACCTGCGCGAGATCTCGCCGACCCTCTACTTCAACGTTCCCCGCGGCTTCGACTTGCTCCTCCCCCACCTCGAGCAGGACGTCGAGCTGCGACGCAGCTTCTTCCGTCGCCTCGACGTGGTGTTTTACGCGGGCGCGGCGCTGCCGCAGAACCTATGGGAACGGCTCGAGACGCTCGCGCTCGCCGAGCGAGGGGGTGAGCTGGCGATGCTTTCGGCCTGGGGATCGACCGAGACCTCACCGCTTGCCACGCAGGTCCATTTCCCGATCGAGCGCGCCGGTGTGATCGGAGTGCCGGTGCCGGGCTGCGAGATCAAGCTTGTCCCCTCGGGCGGCAAACTCGAGGCGCGCGTGCGGGGAGCCAACGTCACGCCCGGCTACTGGAGGCGGCCCGATCTCACCGCCGCCGCCTTCGACGCGGAGGGCTTCTACCGGATCGGGGACGCGCTGCGGCTTGCCGATCCGCAGGACCCGGCCAAGGGACTCGTCTTCGACGGACGCGTCGCCGAAGATTTCAAGCTGTCGACCGGCACCTGGGTGCACGTGGGGGCGCTGCGCCTACGGCTGATCGCGGCCGCCGATCCACTCGTCCAGGACGCGGTCATCGCCGGGCACGACCGCGACGAGGTGGGAGCACTCCTGTTCCTGAGCGCGGCCGCAAAAGCGATGCCCGCCGAGGCGCTGCGCGCGCGGCTGCGCGAGGCGCTGCACCGGCTCGCCGCCGATGGCGTCGCCTCTTCGACCCTGCCGCGCCGGCTGCTCGTGCTCGAGGAGCCGCCGTCGATCGACGCAGGCGAAATCACCGACAAGGGCTACCTCAACCAGCGTGCGGTGCTCGAGCGCCGGGCCGCGATGGTGGAGCGCCTCTACGCGGACGATGCCGAGGTCATCCGCGCCTGAGCCCGAGCAGCACGATGGCCGCGACCACGAGCAGCGCGCCGGCGAGCTGCAACGGCGTGAGCGCCTCTCCGAGCAGCACCCAGGCGATCGCGAGCGCGGCGACCGGCTCGAAGTTGAGTGCCACCGTGTTCACGGCCGCGCCGATGCGCGGCAGCACCGCAAAGAGCGCGACGAAAGCGCTTCCGTAGAGTACCGTGAGCGCGGCGAGTGCGATCCAGCCGGTCGCGTCGGCGGGCGGCGCGAAAGCCTGCGTCAGCGCACCCATCGCCCCGACCACGATCGCCTTGGTCGCCATGGCGACAAGGGTGCGCAGCCGGCCATCGACCTGCGCCGCCCAGCGCGCATTGGCGAAGAGCACGAAGGCGAAAGTCACCGCCGCGGCGAACGCGAAGAGCACGCCTTCGCCAATCGCCGTTCCGCGCGCAGCGACGCGGGCCGTGCTTGCGCCGACCTCCAGCGCAAGCGCAAGTCCCATCACCGCGAGCGGCGCAGCGAGTGCGGCGCGGCGCGGCGGTCGCTCGCCGGCGATCCAGGCGAGGACCGTGTAGAGGAGCGGAAACAGGTTGAACACGAGCAGCGCGAGCGCAACCGGCATGCGGGCGACCGCGGAATACAGGCACGCGCTCTGCAGCGCGACGAGCGCCCCGATCGCGACCAGCCGCTGTAGGTCCGCCCGCGCAAGGTGCAGCGACACGCCGAGCAGGGCGAGGAGCGCGAGCAGCGCGACCGCGGTCGCGGCCGCGCGTACCGTGACTGCCGTGGCGACGCTCGTGCCGTGGGCAAAAGCGATGCGTGCGGCGACGTGGTTCGACCCGAACGCGGTTGCGATGACGAGCAATACCGGCACCGCCACGCGCGGCGAAAGGACGTTAGCCATCGCGCGCATTGTCGCCCGGCACGTAACGGCGAGGCGCGCCACTGGCGAGACCGGGGTGCGGTCGCGCCGCTCGCTCGCCGCGATCGCGCTCGCGCTTACCCTGCTCGTCGCCGCCCGCGCCAGCGCCGCGGCCGAGTGCGAGCTGCCGGAGCCCGAAGGCGCGCGCGCCCTGCGCAGCCTCCTCGGGCCGGTGCGGCGCCACCCGGAGGTCGAAGCCTGGCAGCAGCGGCTGGGCGAAGGGGTGATCCCGCGCTTCGTGCTCTACCTCGACGCTGCGCAACGGCGCGACGGCCGTTGCTGGTATCCGGTCGAGGTGCGAGCCGAAGGCGTACCGTCCCTTCGCTTCGCCGTCAGCGCCGACGGGCGCTTGCGCCGCGAGCCTTGAGCCGCGACGTCAACGCCCGCCGCGTGCGCGCAGCAGGTCGGCCAGTTCGCGCCGGCGCGCCGCGGTGGCTAGCGCAAGGGGGGTGGCACCGCTTGCGCTTTGCGCATTGACGTCAGCGCCGCGCGCGAGGAGCATCTCGGCTACCTCGTAGTGGTTGTAGAGCACCGCGGAGTGCAGCGGCGTCGTGCCCGTGCGCGTGCGGCTATTGACATCCACGCCGCGCTCGAGAAGTAGCGCGACAATCGCTCGGTTGCCGCGCATCACCGCGTAGTGCAGGACCGAGGCGCCGGTGGCCGGGTCCTTTGCCTCGGGATCGGCCCCTTCCGCGAGCAGCCGCCGAACGCCCTCCTCGTCGCCGCGTGCAGCGAGCGCTTGCAGGCTATGCGGCTGTGCCTGCGCGGCAGGGCTCGGAACAGGGACCGCGGCGGCGGGCTCCGGCGCGGCTACCGGTTTCGGCGGCGTCTCGGCCGTTCGCGTCTCCTCGCGATGAGGCGGCTCGGCCGGCTCGCCGGCGCCGAAGAGGCCGCGCAAAAAGCTTCGCAGCCCCTCGAGCAGCCACTCGTGTGGCGGCCGCCCCTCGGGGGCCTGCGCAACGGCCGGTGCAGGCAGGCTCGCGGCAAGCCCCAGCAAAACGGTCACAAGGGCGCGCCTCACCGCCCACCCGCCCGGAACTGCTCGTCGATCGGCACGCGCAAGCCATTGGCGAGGCGGTTTGTCTCGTTGGCAAGACCCACCACCGCCAGCAACTCGAAGAGCATCGCATCCGTCATCCCCTTTGCACGCGCGGCGGCGGTGTGCGACAAGGTGCAGTATTCGCAGCCGTTCGTCGCGCTCACCGCGAGGTAGACGAGCTCCTTCGTGAGGGGATCGAGCGCCCCCGGCGCCATGACCGTCTTCACCCGTTCCCACGTGCGCCGCAGCAGTTCCGGATCGTTCGCGAGCGCGCGCCAGAAGTTGTTCACCCGGTCGGTGCCGCGGCTGCGCATGATGTCGTCGTACACGGCGCGCACCTCGGGCGTCGCCTCGGCGTAGTCGATGAGCCGGACCACGGCCATGCGCAGTTCCCCCGCGGTCACGATACCATACTGGGCTGAGAGGAAAACCGACCATGAGGCGGGGTGAAAAAAGCGACGAGGAGTGGCGGAGGCGGCTCACGCCGCTGCAATACCACGTTACGCGCCGCAAGGGTACCGAGCCCCCATTCACCGGCGCGTATTGGAACCACCACGAGAAAGGGCTCTACCGCTGCCTTTGCTGCGCAGAAGGGCTTTTCTCCTCCGAGCACAAGTTCGACTCGGGGACCGGTTGGCCGAGCTTCTGGCAGCCGGTCACGGCGCAGGCGGTCGCCACGGAGGACGACTGGAGCCTGGCGCTGCACCGCGTCGAAGTCCACTGCGCGTCCTGCGGCGCGCACCTCGGCCACGTGTTCGAGGACGGGCCGCCGCCGACAGGCCTGCGCTATTGCATCAACTCGGCATCATTGCGTTTCGAACCTGCGTAGCGCGCTGCGCACCGTAGCGGCACTCGTCTGCGCCGTCGTCCTGGGCGGCTGCGCGGGCGAGCGCGCGCTGTTCCAGCGCGCGGGCCCGGCGCCGGAGGTGGCGCCGCGCACGCTCGCGGCCTGGCCGTACCGAGAGCGCTGGGCCGGCGTCGTGCTCGCCGGGCAGCGGGTCGGATTCACGCGCCTTGCCCTGGCCGCGCAGCCGGACGCGCAGGGACTTTGGCGCATCGAATCCGAGGCCGCACTGCGGTTGCGTTTCCTCGGACTCGACAAGAGCGTTCATCTGCGCGCCGAGGATTTCGTGCGTGACGACTTTGCACTTGCGCGCTTTCGCTACCGCTACGAGCTCGATGGCAGCGTGCTTCGCGTCGAAGGCAGCGTCGAGCATGGCCGCCTGCGCATCCTGACCGAGACGAGCGCCGGAGCCGAGGAGCGCGTGCTCGCGCACGGCGCAGCGGTGTACCCGCAAAGCGCGATCGCGCTCCTGCCGGTCGCCCGCGGCCTGCGCATTGGGCTGCGCGAGGGCTACGCCGTCCTGGTCGGCGAAACGCAGCACGTCGCCGAAGCCGAAATGGAGGTCTCCGGCTTCGAGGCGAGCGAGCTGCTCGAGCGCCCCGCCTTCCGGGTCGTCACGCGCCTCCTCGGCATGGAAACGGTGACGTGGATCGCCCCCGACGGGCAGCCGCTGCTCGAACGCGCTCTTGGCGGTGCGCTGATCGCCGCGCATGAGCCGGAGGCCGAGGCGCGCCGCTACCTCGTCTCCGGGAGCCTCGCGCGCGATGAAGCGCTGCTCGCCTACAGCCGGCTGCCCGCACCGCCGCTCGAAGCGCCCGAGCGCATCGAAGACTTCGAAATCGAATTGTCGGGCGTGCCCGAGGGCCTTCCCACCGGAGGGACCCCCGGGCAGCGCTGCGAACGCCGGGGCGAGCGCCTTACGTGTCGCATCGAGCGCGGCGCCTCCGACGTGGGAGACGCGCCCACGGCGAAGGACCTGCGCCCGAGCCTTGCCGTGCCGAGCGGCGAGGGCGAGATCGTCAGCCTCGCGCGGGCCATCGCCGCCGACGCCCGCAGCGACGCCGAGCGCATCGCGCGCCTGCTCGCCTGGATGGAAGCGCACATCGCCCGCGAGGCGGCGGACGCATTCTCCGCCACCGACGTGCTGCGTGCGCGCAAGGGCGATTGCCAGGGTCAGGCGATGCTGCTCGCGGCCTTTGCCCGCGCGCTCGGAATGCCTGCTCGCCTGGCGAGCGGTATCGTCTACTCGCCCGTGCACGGTGCGTTCCTCTACCACGCGTGGAACGAGGTCTGGATCGCCGGCGAGGGCTGGCGCCTGGTCGATCCGGCGCTCGGTCAGACGGTCGCGGACGCCACGCACCTCAAACTCGCAGGGGGCGAGACACCCGCCGCGCTGCTTCCGCTCGCGCCGATGATCGGCCGCGCGCGCATCGAGACGGTGCGCGTCCTGCGCCGCTCGCCGTAACCGCTACAATCGCCGCCACGCACGCGTGAAGCTCGTCTTCGATTTTCTTCCGCTCATACTTTTTTTCGCCGCGTACAAGCTGGCCGACATCTACGTCGCCACCGCAGTGGCGATCCTTGCCACCGCGGGCCAAGTCCTCGCGCTCAAGCTCGCGCGTCGGCGCGTCGAACCCGCGCTGTGGGCGAGCCTCGCCGTGATCGCGGTCTTCGGCGGCGCCACCCTCGCGCTTGCGGACGAGACCTTCATCAAGTGGAAGCCGACCGTCCTTTACTGGCTGCTTGCCGCTTCGCTCGCGATCGCGCAGTGGGGCTTCGGGCGCAATGCGCTGCGGCTGTTCCTCGGTGCGCAACTGCGCCTGAGCGACGCGATATGGCACCGGCTGAACGCAGCCTGGGTCGGCTTTTTCGCGGCGATGGGCGCTGCCAACCTCGCCGTCGCGTACGCCTACGCGACCGAGACGTGGGTGAACTTCAAGCTTTTCGGCGGCATCGGCCTGACGCTCGCGTTCGTCGCCGGGCAGGCGCTTTTTCTGGCGCGGCACCTGGAGACCGATACGTCGTGACCATGGCCGAGCAGATTCGGCAGCGCCTGGCCGCACTCGAACCGCTCAGGATCGAGCTCGAGGACCAGAGCGAGCGCCACCGTGGCCACGCCGGCTGGCAGCCCGAGGGCGGCACCCACTGGCGGCTGGTGGTCGTATCGGCCCGCTTTGCCGGCAGAAGCCGGCTCGAGCGTCACCGCATGGTCTACGAGGCGCTGCGCGACCTGATGCGCAAGCCGATCCACGCGCTCGAGCTGGAGGCGCGCGCACCGGGCGAACCGGGCGCATAATTTGCCGACCGCGGCCCGAGGAACGGGCCTTTCCAACCCCGCCCCGAAAGGAAAACCATGAAACCCGGCACCCTCGCCCTCAGCCTCGTCCTGGCGCCCGCCGCCGTGCTCGCACAGGCTCCCCTTCCTGCGCCAGCCAAGGGGCCGGCCGCTGCCGTCGCGCCGGCTGCGCCGAAGGGCGAGTCCGTCGCGACGGTGAACGGCGTCGCGGTGCCGCGCGAGCGCCTCGAGCTCCTGCTGCGCGAGCAGGGTCGGCAGGGCGCTCCGGAGAACGACCCCGTGCGGCTCGCGTTGCGCGACGAGCTCATCAACCGCGAGCTGCTCGCGCAGGAGGCGGCCCGCACCGGCATCGGCAAGCGGCCCGAGGTGCGTACCGAACTCGAAATCGCGCGCCAGAGCGTGATCGTGCGGGCATATCTGCGCGATTACCTGGACCGACACCCGGTGAGCGACGCCGAGATCCAGCAGGAGTACGAAAGGGCGCGCGTGCAGACCGGAACGACGGAATACCGTGCCCGTCACATCCTGGTCGAGAGCGAGGAAGAGGCGCGCCGCCTGATCGCCGAGCTGAAGAAGGGCGCGAAGTTCGAGGAGCTCGCGCAGAAGCATTCCCGCGACGCGACGCGCGAACGCGGTGGCGACCTCGACTGGAACGTCCCCGCCGCCTTCGAAAAACCTTTCGCCGACGCGATGGTCGCGCTCGAGAAAGGCCAGTACACGGCGGCGCCGGTGCGCACCCGCTTCGGTTTCCACGTCATCCGGCTCGAGGACGTCCGGCCGGTGAACTTCCCCGCGCTTGCCGAGATCCGAGGCCGGATCGCGCAACGGCTCACCCAGGCGCGCCTCGCCAAGCACGTCGCCGAGCTGCGCGCCAAAGCGAAGATCGAGTAGCAGGCGCATGGCCGCAAAGCCGCTCCTCGAGATCGAGGTGGCGCCGGGTCGGCGCTTTGCGCTCGTCGAGGGCGATCTGCTCGAAGAACCCGTCGAGGCGATCGTCAACGCCGCCAACGGCAGGCTCGAACACGGTGGCGGCGTCGCGGCGGCGATCGCACGCGCTGCAGGGCCCGCTTTCGTCGAGGAGTCCCGGCGCTTGGTGCGCGAGCGCGGACCGATCCCGACCGGCGAGGCCGTCGTGACCGGGGCCGGGTGCCTGCCGTTCAAGGGCGTCATCCACGCCGTCGGTCCGCGCCAGGGCGAAGGCGACGAGGAGGCAAAGCTCGTGCGCGCGCTCTCGGCCGCCTTCCGCTGCGCGACCGAGCGGGGCTGGCGCACCGTCGCCTTCCCCGCGGTCTCGGCCGGCATCTTCGGCGTGCCGGCGCAGGTTTGCGCGCGTGCGTACCTTGCCGCCGTGCGTGCCGCAGACGTTTCCCTGCTCAGACTCTGCGTGCGCGACGCGGCGATCGCCGAAGCGGTGCGCAAGGAGCTCGGCCCGTGCTAACGGCGCGCCTCCTCGTCGCGGCCTACCTCGCGGGCGCGGCCGTCGCCTGCGCGCAGACGAGCGCTCAGGCGACCTTCGCGATGGGCTGCTTCTGGTGCGCCGAAGAAGCCTTCGAAAAGGTGCCCGGCGTGCTGTCGGTCGTCTCGGGCTACACCGGCGGCCACAAGCGCAACCCGACCTACGAGGAAGTGGTCGCCGGAACGACGGGCCATACCGAGGCCGTGCGCGTCACCTACGACCCGGCGCGGGTCAGCTACGAGGAGCTGCTCGACGTCTTCTGGCTCAATCACGATCCCACCGCCATCGACCGGCAGTTCTGCGACCACGGTAGCCAGTACCGACCCGCCATCTTCTTTCACAACCCGGAGCAAAGGCGCGCGGCGCAAGCCTCGCGCTCGAAATACGAACGCATCAAGCCTTTCAAGCAACCGATCCGCACCCCGATCGAAGAAGTGGGCGAGTTCTGGCCGGCCGAGGAGTATCACCAGGACTACTACCGCAAGAATCCAGCGCGCTACCGCTTCTACGTCGCCGGCTGCGGCCGCTACGAAAGGCTGGACGAACTGTGGGGCAGGCTACGCCGCAAACCGTAGCCTGCGGCTCAGAACCGGCGCACCCTCTCCAACTCCGTCACCCTTCCACCGACCACCGTGACGGTGGTGACGAAAGGGTCGGCCGGCGTGGGTAGCCAGGTGTAGCTCTTCATCGTGAGGCCGACTTGCCCTGGCAAGCGTAGCGTCCGGTGCACGGGCACGGTCACCGGCAGGGCATAGACCACGCCGTGGTCGGCGTACAGGTCGGGCTCACCGGCGATCGCGAGCATTTCGCCCTCGCTCATGCCGCGCTGCAGGCTGATGTAGCGCCGGAAGTCCAATCCGCGCACGGGCCGCGGGCCGGCCTGCGCGCGAAGCGCCTCCGCATCGACCGTCTCGGCCCGCTGTTCCTCGGCCAGCCGCCGCTCCAGCCGTTCGCCCTGCCCGCGCAGCGTGGAGCGGCCGGCATCGGTGGCCGCCGGCCGGGTCTCGATGTCCAGTAGCCGGGCTTGCGCGCCGGCCGGAGGGTGCCGGTCGGAGTAATGCACCCGACCCTGCTCGTCGATCCAGCGGTAAACCTGCGGCGCGGCAGGCGGCGCAAGGCAGACAACGAGGAAAGCGAAGAAAGCGCGCACGATCATGCGTGAGGCACCCAAGGCGCAGCGCCCGGTCTACTCGGCCTCCTCGATCCAGGCCATCTGGATCGCTTCCAGGATTTTCTCTCCGCAACGTTTCGGGTCGTCGTCGAAGCCGGGCAGTTCCAGCACCCAGCGATACAGGTCCACGAAGTTGACCGTCTTGGGGTCGCTGCCCGGGAAGCGCTCCGCGAGCGCGATCGCGATCTCACGCGAGTCCGTCCACTTCACTTTCTTGCCCCTCCTTCGCGCTCGTAGTTGATCGTGTACTTGGGGATCTCGATGACCAAGTCTGCGCCCGCCACTTTTGCCTGGCAGGACAGGCGCGAGGTCGCCTCGAGCCCCCACGCCTTGTCGAGCAGATCTTCCTCGCGCTCCTCGGGCGGCTCGAGCGTCTCGTAGCCCTCGCGCAGAATCACATGGCAGGTCGTGCACGCACAGGACTTCTCGCAGGCGTGTTCGACATCGATGCCGTGCTCGAGCAGGTTGTCGAGGATCGAGACGCCGGGGCGGGCGTCGAACTCCGCCCCCTGCGGGCAGACGCGCTCGTGCGGAAGGACGCGCAGCCGCGGCATCCCGGCTCACCCGACCTCGCTCAGGCGCCGGCCGGCGAGCGCCCGGCGCACACTTTCGTCCATGCGCCGTGCCGCGAACGGTTCGGTCAGCCGGTTCACCGTCTGAACCTGCTCGCGGATCGCGCGCGCGTCCTCGCCCGCGGCGAGCGCCGCGAGCCGCTCGAGGGCCTGCTCGATCGCGCTGCGCTCTGCCGCCTCCAGCAGGGGACCGTCGGCGGCGATCGCTCCGCGCACCGCTTCGGCCAGGCGCGCGGCCTCGACGCGCGCCTCGGTGAGTGCACGCGCGTGCATGTCCTCGCGCGCGTGCTCGACCGAATCGCGCAGCATCCGTTCGATCTCCGCGTCGCTGAGCCCGTACGAAGGTTTGACGCTGACACTGGCCTCGACACCGGTGCTCTTTTCCCGTGCCGAGACCGACAGCAGCCCGTCGGCGTCCACCTGGAAGGTCACGCGCACGCGTGCCGCCCCCGCCGCCATCGGCGGGATGCCGCGCAGCTCGAAACGCGCGAGCGAACGGCAATCGCCCGCCCGCTCGCGTTCGCCCTGCACCACGTGCAGCGACATCGCTGTCTGGCCGTCCTTGAACGTCGTGAATTCCTGGGCGCGTGCGACGGGAAGGGTGGTGTTGCGCGGGATGATGCGCTCGACCAAGCCCCCCATGGTCTCCAGCCCGAGCGAAAGCGGAATGACGTCGAGCAGCAACCAGTCTTCCTCGGCGCTCTTGTTGCCCGCGAGCACGTTCGCCTGCATCGCCGCTCCGAGGGCGACCACTTTGTCCGGATCGAGGTTGTTGAGCGGATCGCGTCGGAAGAATTCGGCCACCGCGCGCTGGATCTGCGGCATGCGCGTCGCCCCGCCGACCATGACCACTCCCTTGACCTCCTCCACGGTGAGGCCAGCGTCGCGCAAGGCGCGGCGCACGGGGCCGAGGGTCTTTTCGACCAGCGTGGCCGTGATGCGTGCGAACACCTCGGTCGTGATGCGCACGTCGACGAGGGTGCCGTCGGACAGGCGCGCCGTGAGTGGCGCCTCGCCGTGCAGCGTGAGCAGCTCCTTTGCCTCGCGTGCTTTGACGAGCAGCAAGCGCATGTCGCGCGCTCCGAGCGGCGGCAGGTTCGCCTGCTCGATCGCCCAGCAGGCGAGGCGGTGGTCGAAGTCGTCTCCGCCGAGCGCCGAGTCGCCCGCGGTCGCGAGCACCTCGAAGACGCCCCATGACAGGCGCAGGATCGACACGTCGAAAGTGCCGCCGCCCAGGTCGTAGACCGCGTACACCCCTTCGGCGGCGTTGTCCAGCCCGTAGGCCACCGCGGCGGCGGTCGGCTCATTGAGCAGCCGCAGCACGTTCAACCCGGCCAGCGTCGCCGCATCGCGCGTCGCCTGGCGCTGCGCGTCATCGAAGTACGCGGGCACGGTGATCACCGCCCCGGCCAGCGGGCTGCCCAGCGAACGCTCGGCCCGGTCGCGCAGCACGCGCAGGATCTCGGCCGACACTTCGACCGGACTCTTCGGCCCGGCCACCGTGCGGATGCGCAGCATCCCCGGCTCGTCGACGAAGTCGTAGGGCGAGCTTTCGACGTTTGCGACGTCGCGCACGCCGCGCCCCATGAAGCGCTTGACCGAGACGATGGTGTTCTTCGGATCGTCGGCCTGCGCCGCCTGCGCAGCGTAGCCGACCTCCACCCGGCCATCGGGCAGGTAGCGCACGACCGAGGGAAGCAGCGCCCGCCCGAGCTCGTCGGGCAGGACCGTCGCGACGCCGCTCCGGACGGTGGCAACCAGCGAGTTCGTCGTTCCAAGGTCGATGCCGACGGCGCGCCGCGGCTCGTGCGGCGCGGCCGACTGGCCGGGTTCGGAAATCTGAAAAAGCGCCATCGCGACCTGCGCTACCTTGCGCTGTGCGCAGCAACCACCTCGCGCAGCTCGGCGTCCATCCGTTCGTAGAACATGAGCCTGCGTACGAGCGCGGCCGCCGCCGCCGTGTCGCCGGAGCGGTCGAGCGCCTCCTCGAGCGAGGCTTCCAGCGCTGCGCGCTCGCGCGCGAGCTCCGCGCCCAACTGCTCGAGCCCGCTGCGGTCGCCCCGCGCCCTCGCCTCCTCGAGCGCCTCGCGCAGCTCCATCTGCCGGGCGAGGAACTCGGTGCCCAGACCGGCGCTACCCTCGGCCGCGACCGCGGCGCCGGCGCGCTCGAGCAGGTAACGCGCACGCTCGACCGGGTCGCGCAGCACGCGGTACGCCTCGTTCGCGTGCGCCGACCACTGCAGCGCCGCGCGCCGCTCCGCGTCGGAGGCGTGCGCGTAACGGTCGGGGTGCACCGCCGCGGCCACCTCGCGCCAGCGCTGTTCGAGCAGACCGGGGTCGAGACGGAACGCGGGCGGCAAGCCGAAGAGCTCGAAATAGTCCTTCATCGCCTGGCGCGAAGACCGCTCACGACCCGCCGCACACGCATCCCGTGTGTCGGCCGGGGTCGCGAGGGTCGTCGCGTCCGCTCAGACGTTGAACGACTGCCCGCAGCCGCACTGGTCCTTCACGTTGGGGTTGTTGAACTGGAACCCCTCGTTCAGGCCCTCGCGCGCATAGTCGAGTTCCGTTCCGTCGACGTAGGGAAGGCTCTTCGCGTCCACCAGCACCGTGACGCCATGGCTCTCGAACGCGTGATCGTCCGGCGCGATCGCGTCGGCGAACTCCAGCTTGTAGGACATGCCGGAGCAGCCCGAGGGTCGCACGCCCACCCGTACGCCGACGCCCCGCCCGCGGCGGGCGAGGAAACCGCGCACCCGCTCGGCCGCGCGCTCGGTCAGCGTCACCGCCATGTCACGCCGCCCGCTTCTCGCCGTCCGCCCGCGCCTGCTGCGCCTGCTTGGCGCGGTAATCGGCAATCGCCGCCTTGATCGCGTCCTCGGCGAGGATCGAGCAGTGGATTTTCACCGGCGGCAACGCCAGTTCCTCTGCGATCTGCGTGTTGCGGATTTTCTCCGCCTCGTCCAGCGTCTTTCCCTTCACCCACTCGGTGACGAGCGAGGAAGAGGCGATCGCGGACCCGCAGCCGTAGGTCTTGAACCGGGCATCCTCGATCACGCCCTGGGCGTTCACCTTGATTTGCAGCTTCATGACGTCGCCGCACGCCGGCGCCCCGACCATGCCGGTGCCCACCGACGCATCCGACTTGTCGAGCGAGCCGACGTTGCGCGGGTTCTCGTAGTGGTCGATGACTTTGGAGCTGTAGGCCATGGGTCGTCCTCGTCTCGTTGCTTGCGTTACGGATCTCCGACGGCGCTCAATGCGCCGCCCATTGTACGGTATTCAGATCCACGCCCTCCCGCACCATCTCCCAGAGCGGCGACATCTCGCGCAGCCGGGCGACCTTGCTCTTCAGGTGCTGGACGGTGTAGTCGATCTCTTCCTCGGTGGTGAAGCGGCCGAGCGTGAAACGGATCGAAGAGTGCGCCAGCTCGTCCGAGCGGCCGAGCGCCCGCAGCACGTAGGACGGTTCCAGCGACGCCGACGTGCACGCCGAACCGGAGGAGACCGCGATGTCCTTCACCGCCATGATCAGCGATTCCCCTTCGACATAAGCGAAGCTGACGTTCAGGTTGTGCGGCACCCGCCGTTCCACGCTACCGTTGACGTACGCTTCCTCGATCTCGCGGATCCCGGCGAGCAGACGGTCGCGCAGCCGCCGCACGCGCTCGACCTCGGCCGCCATCTCGAGCCGGGCAAGGCGGTAGGCTTCGCCCATGCCGACGATCTGGTGCGTGGCGAGAGTTCCCGAGCGCAGTCCGCGCTCGTGGCCGCCCCCGTGGATCTGCGGCTCCAGCCGCACGCGCGGCTTGCGGCGCACAAAGAGCGCTCCCACCCCCTTCGGGCCGTAGGTCTTGTGCGCGGAGAACGACATCAGATCCACCTTGAGCGCCTGCAGATCGATCGGCAGCTTGCCCGTCGCCTGCGCCGCGTCCACGTGCAACAGCACGCCCCTCTCGCGGCACAGTTCGCCGATCGTGGCGATGTCCTGCACCACGCCGATCTCGTTGTTGACCATCATGACCGAAACGAGGAGCGTGTCCTTGCGGAAAGCGTCCTTCAGGCGATCCAGATCGAGCAGCCCGTCGGGTTGCACGTCGAGGTAGGTGACTTCGAAGCCGCGCCGCTCCAGTTCCCGACAGGTGTCCAGCGTCGCCTTGTGCTCGGTCTTGACCGTGATCAGGTGCCGGCCCTTTGCGCGGTAGAACTCCGCCGCCCCTTTGAGCGCCAGATTGATCGACTCGGTCGCCCCCGACGTCCAGACGAGTTCCCTCGCATCGCAGTTGACGAGCGCAGCCACGTGCGCGCGCGACTCTTCCACCGCTTCCTCGGCCTTCCAGCCGAAGGCGTGCGAGCGGCTCGCCGGGTTGCCAAAATGCTCGACGAGATACGGAATCATCTTTTCCGCGACGCGCGGATCGACCGGCGTCGTGGCCGAGTAGTCGAGGTAGATCGGCAGCTTCATGCGGCCACCGCGATCGTCGGAACGGTCTTCTCGGATCCGGTCCCGCCCTCGCGCCGCCGGTCCTGCAGCACCGCGACCTGCGTGCCGTTTGCGTGCGCGACCAAGTCCGCGAGCGAGACCGAAGCGAGGAACTCGTAGATCTTCTCGTTCAGCCGTGCCCACAGGTCGTGGGTCATGCAGCGCCGATCATCGTGACAGTTTTCCTTGCCCCCGCACTGTGTCGCATCGATCGGCTCGTCGACCGCGAGGATGATGTCGGCCACCGTGATCCGATCCGCGGGTCGGCCGAGGTGGTAACCGCCGCCGGGGCCGCGCACGCTCGTCACGAGCGCCGCCCGGCGCAGCTTGCCGAACAGCTGTTCGAGATAGGACAGCGAGATGTCCTGGCGCTCACTGATTCCGGCGAGCGTCACCGGACCCCGATGCTCGCGCATCGCGAGATCCATCATCGCCGTCACCGCAAACCTACCCTTGGTCGTAAGCCTCATCGCGCACTCCACTCAATGACCAATCAACGCACTCAAGTTTATCCAATCCCGAGCAAATTTGTCAACTTATGCGGCAAAAAAAACAATCACTTGACGGCCCTTAGCTCGCTCCGCCCTCCCCTATCGCCGCCGTGGTCTTCCAGTTCGGCGCGAAGCCTCGCGGCTTCCTTCTCGAGCGCCGCGAGTCTTTCCTCCAGCTCCTTAGAGTGCTGCACGAGCGACTGGATCGCCTTCGCATAGGGGTCGTCCATTCCCTGCACGACCGCGTAGGCTGCAAAGCGCGCCTGTTGCTGGGAAGCCGCGCTTTCGACCTGCCGCGCGGGAACGCCGATCACTGTCGCCCCCGCCGGAACGTCCTTCACGACCACCGCGTTCGAACCGACGCGCGCACCGTCCCCCACCGTGATCGGGCCAAGGATCTTCGCTCCTGCTCCCACGACCACACCCCGGCCGAGGGTCGGGTGACGCTTACCCTTGTTCCAAGTGGTGCCTCCGAGCGTGACGCCGTGATAGAGCGTCACGTCGTCGCCCACCTCGGCCGTCTCCCCGATCACCACCCCCATGCCATGGTCGATGAACACTCGGCGGCCGATCTTCGCCCCTGGGTGGATCTCGATACCCGTAAGCCACCGACCAAGGTGTGACACGAAACGCCCCGCCCAGCGCAACCGGTGCCGCCACAACAAGTTGGCGACCCGGTAGAGGTAAATCGCGTGCAGCCCGGGATAGCAGGTGAGAATCTCCCAAGCCGAACGGGCAGCGGGGTCGCGCTCGTAGATCGAAGCGATCTCTTCGCGCAGGCGTGCGAAGGGCTTCCAACTCATGACCGAAAGGCTAGATTAGCCGAGCAAATTATTCAACTATGACCTATCTTTCCGCAGCGCCTCGAGCAGCCCCCGCAAAATGTTCAGCTCCTCGCGCTCGAAGGCCGGGATGCGCGAAAAAAGCCGCCGCCAGCGTTCGGGCAAGCGAGACCCGGAACCCTCCGTGTAAAAGCCGCATTCCCCCGCGACCCTGTCCAGGTAGGCGTAGAAACTTGCCAAATCCTCCTCTGTCGCGAGCCTTCCCGTGCGTCCGGGCGGCACGGTGCATGCGCCTGCGGCAAGGCGCAGCTCGTAGCACGCGAGCTGCACCGCCTGGGCGAGGTTTAGCGACGAGTAAGCGGGGTCGGCCGGTATGTGCACGAGCGCCCGGCAGGCAAGGAGCTCGTCGTTCGTGAGCCCCGAGCGCTCGTTGCCGAAGACGAGCGCGACCGGTCCGCGCGCCGCGGCCTCGATGGCACGCGCCGCGCAAGCGCGCAGGTCCAGTGTCTGCGGCGACCATTCGCGGGGACGCGCGCTGAAGCCGAAGCTATCGACGCACCCGGCCAGCGCCGAGCCGAGCGTCGCCTCGGTGCGCGCGCGCTCCAACACGTCGAGGGCACCGGCGGCGAGCGCGCGCGCCTCTCCGTCGGGGGGATGTAGCGGCGCGACGAGCCGTAGATCCCTCAGGCCCATCGTTTTCATGGCGCGCGCGGACGCACCGATGTTGCCGGGGTGGCTGGGCCGGCACAGCACCACGCGCACGTTGGCCAGCAGTTCGTGCATGACGGCCGAGGATACAATGCGCGGCCGGTGCATCCCTTGCTCAACATCGCGGTGCGCGCGGCCCGTCGCGCGGGCGCCGTCATCAACCGCGCCGCGCGCGAAGGCGCCCCGCTGCAGGTGCACAGCAAGCGGGCGAACGACTTCGTCACCGAGGTCGACCGGGCCGCCGAAGAAGCGATCGTCGCCGTCATCCGCCGCGCCTACCCGGCGCACGCGATCCTCGCCGAGGAGTCCGGCGCGCGCGACGCCGGCGGCGCGGAGTACCGGTGGGTGATCGATCCGCTCGATGGCACGACCAACTTCATCCACGGATTTCCGCAGTACTGCGTCTCGATCGCGATCGAGCACCGCGGCCGGCTGGCGCACGCGGTCGTCTACGACCCTGCGCGCGACGAACTGTTCGTCGCCTCGCGCGGCCGCGGCGCTTATCTCAACGATCGGCGCATGCGCGTGTCGCGCTGCGCGCGGCTCGCCGACGCGCTCGTCGGCACCGGTTTTCCCTTTCGCGAGTTCGGGCGCCTCGACCGCTATCTCGCGCAGCTGCGCACACTGATGGGAGCGACGGCGGGCGTGCGCCGCGCCGGCGCCGCGGCGCTCGACCTCGCCTACGTCGCCGCCGGCCGTCTCGACGCATTCTGGGAGATGGGCTTGTCGCGGTGGGACATGGCCGCCGGCGCGCTGCTCGTGCAGGAAGCGGGCGGGTTGGTCGGCGACTTCGAAGGCGAGCCGCGTTACCTCGAGTCGGGTGACATCGCGGCCGCCACCCCGAAGCTCTTTCCGCAGCTACTTGCCGCGCTGCGCTGACACGGCGCCGTGGAAGAACTGGCGCGGCACACGCCGATGATGCAGCAGTACCTGCGCATCAAGGCGCAGCACCCTGACGTCCTCGTCTTTTACCGCATGGGCGACTTCTACGAACTCTTCTACGAGGACGCCGAACGCGCAGCGCGGCTGCTCGACATCACCCTCACCACCCGCGGCGAGTCCGCCGGCGCCCCGATTCCGATGGCCGGCGTCCCGGTGCAATCGGTCGAACACTACCTCGCGCGGCTCGTCGCGCGCGGCGTGTCGGTGGCGATCTGCGAGCAGATCGGCGATGCGGCGACTGCCCGCGGCCCCGTCGAACGGCGCGTCGTGCGCATCGTCACCCCCGGGACGCTCACCGACGCCGAGCTGCTCGAGGACCGGCGGGACAACGTGCTCGCCGCGCTGCACCGGGGCCGCAGCGCGGTGGGCCTTGCCTGGCTGGCGCTCGCGCAGGGCGAGCTGCGGCTCGCCGAAGTGGAGCCGGCGATGCTCGAGAGCGAGCTGCACCGGATCGCACCCGCCGAGGTGTTGGTCGCCGAGGGTGTCGCGCTCGAGGGGTGGACTGTGACCCACCGTCCGCCGTGGCACTTCGACCCGGCGCGCGGGCGAAGCGCACTCCTAGCGCAGCTCGGGGTGGCGAGCCTCGCAGGCTACCGCGCCGAGGGGCTCGGCCCTGCGCTCGCCGCCTGCGCCGCGCTGCTCGAATACGCGCGCCACACGCAGGGCCGCTCGCTTGCGCACGTGACGCGGCTGCTTGTCGAGCGCACCGACGAGGTCCTGCGGCTCGACGCCGTGACGCGGCGCAACCTCGAGATCAGCGAGACGCTGCGCGGCGAGCGCACACCGACGCTGCTCTCGCTGCTCGACGACTGCGCCTGCGCGATGGGCAGCCGGCTGCTGCGGCGCTGGCTGCACGAGCCGCTACGAGACTGCGAGGCCGCCGCCGCGCGCCACGACGCGGTCGAGGCACTCGGCGCCTCGGCAGAGGCGCTCGCGACCCTGCTGCGGCGCGTCGCCGACATCGAGCGCATCGCCGCTCGCATCGCGCTTGCGAGTGTGCGCCCCCGCGAGCTCGCCGCGCTGCGCGAGACGCTGAACGCTCTCGCCCAGATCGTCGCGGCGGTGCCGACCGAGGCACCGCTCCTAGCCAGCCTGCGCGCGCAACTGGAGGCGCCGTCCGAGGTGGTCGCCCTGCTTGCGCGCGCGCTCGCCGCCGAGCCCGCGGCACACGTGCGTGACGGCGGGGTGATCGCCGCGGGCCACGACGCCCGGCTGGACGAGTTGCGGGCCCTTGCGGCCGACGCAGGCGCCTTCCTCGCGGCAATGGAACGGCGCGAGCGCGAGCGCACGGGCATTCCGAACCTGCGTGTCGGCTACAACCACGTGCACGGCTATTACCTGGAAGTCACGCACGCGCACGCCTCCCGCGTCCCGCCCGAGTGGCAACGGCGCCAGACGCTCAAGAACGCCGAGCGGTACATCACCCCCGAACTCAAGGCGTGGGAAGAGAAAGTGCTCTCGGCGCGGGAGCGGGCGCTCGCCCTCGAGCGTTCGCTCTACGAGGCCCTGGTCCAGGCGCTCCTTGCGCACATTCCGCGGCTGCAAGCGATCGCGCGCGCTCTCGCGGCGCTCGACGTCCTTGCCTGCTACGCGCGCATCGCCGCGCGCCTCGGCTGGTGCCGACCGCGGCTGCTTGCGTGCCCCGGCATCGAGGTCGTCGCCGGCCGCCATGCGGTGGTCGAGGCGCGCTTCGAGCGCTTCGTCCCGAACGACACGCGGCTCACCGAGGAGCGACGGTTTCTGCTCATCACCGGCCCGAACATGGGGGGCAAGTCAACCTACCTGCGGCAGGTCGCGCTCATCGTCCTCCTCGCCTACGCGGGAAGCTTCGTTCCCGCGCGCGAAGCGCGCATCGGCCCGGTAGACCAGATCTTTACCCGCGTGGGCGCGGCGGACGATCTGGCCGGCGGCCGCTCCACCTTCATGGTCGAAATGACCGAGGCGGCCGCGATCCTGCACTACGCCACCGCCGAGAGCCTGGTGCTGATGGACGAAATCGGCCGGGGCACGTCCACCTACGACGGCCTGGCGCTCGCCTGGGCGATCGCCCGTCATCTCGCCGAGAAGAATCGGTCGCTCACGCTCTTTGCGACCCACTACTTCGAGCTCACGCAGCTCGCCGCCGAGCTGGCGGGGGTTGCCAACGCACATTTCGGCGCGGTCGAGCACGGCGAGCGCATCGTGTTCCTGCACTCGCTCGAGGACGGACCAGCCTCCCAGAGCTACGGCCTGCAGGTGGCCGCGCTCGCGGGGCTGCCGAAGTCGGTGCTGCGCGAGGCGCGCCGCTACCTGCACCTGCTCGAAGCGGGTGCGGCGTCGCGCGCGGCGCAGCCCGACCTCTTTGCCGCGGCGGCTCCGCCTGGACCGCAGACGCCCGACCCGCTGCGTACGGCGCTCGCCGAGGTCGACCCGGAGGCGCTCAGCCCGCGCGAGGCACTCGACCTCCTCTATCGCCTGAAGCAGATCTAATTAGCGCTCTCATTTGCTTGCGACAGGAACCGCCTGACACGGCAGGGCCTACCCCCGTCTTCATCGAAGTCTCGGCCCCGGGGCTGGCGCCTCGTGAAAGGCGTGATCTCGCCCATGACCAGTAAGTTGATGCGGGGATGGATCCGCGTTTGCCGGTGTCGCAAGGCATGAAGACCTCGGACTGAAGTAGCCCCCTCCTTCCCCGGACACGGTCTCTCACTTAGCGCGCAGATACGGCATCAACCCGAATCAGATCTTTCACTGGCGCAGGCTCGAGCGCGACGGCGCCCGGACCGCCGTGGGCGCCGCGGAGACGGTCGTCCCGCCACGGAACTGGAGGCGGAACGCCGTCGGATTCGCGAGCTACAGCGGCTGCTGGGCGACAAGACCCTGCAGAGCGAAATCCTGCAGGAAGTCGTGGAGGCGGCGCGCGAACGAAAGGGGATTGCGCGCTCCCCCTTGCGGCCCGGCGACGGCCGATGAAGACCGGATGTCGAGTCCTGGGTGTAGCGCACAGCCCCGTGCACGAGCGGGCGCACCGGCCAGCCGGCTGGACGGATCGACGCCGGGGTCGCCTTCCGCGGGAGGACGCCGCATTGAAAGCCAGGCTGCGAGCGGTGATCGCGCCGCTGCCCAGCTCCGGCTACCGGCGCGCGCGCGAACGGGTCAATCGTCTGCGGCGCCGCCCGGCGCGAATATCCGTGAAGCACAAAGGCGTCTGCCGCGTGATGCGCGCCGCCGGCCGGAGCCGTCGAGCCGCGGGCGCACGATGGCACGACCAGACTGCGTCTCGCATGGTCGGCATAGTCGGCGGCGGTGCAGATGTCCGGCGGCAGGGCATCAGGGGTCATGAACATCAGGTTTCCGCCCACTGCCGCAGCAGGTTGTGATAAACGCCGGTGAGCCGCAGAACAGCGGCATCCGTCTCGCCCAGGCGCTGCCGCAGGTCGATGAGCGCCATGTCGAGCTCGAACAGCTCCCGCCGACGCTGGGCGTCGCACACCAAGCTCTGGATGAATAGGAAGCAGGCCACCCGCTCGCCTCGGGTGACGGGGCTCACCCGATGCACAGAGGAGGACGGATAGACTACCGCCGATCCGGCCGCGAGCTTGACCCGGTGCACGCCGTAGAGGTCCTGGATGCAGAGCTCGCCGCCCTCGTAAGACTCGGGATCGGAAAGGAAGACTGTGACCGAGACGTCGGCGCGCACGCGCTCGCCCTTGGCGGACTGGCGCACGGCGTTGTCCACGTGCCAACCATATTCCTCGCCCACCGCATGCCGGTTGAAAAATGGCGGCAGGATCTTGGCCGGGAGGGCCGCCGCGAAGAACAGAGGAATGCGCAGTAGGGCATCTAACACCAGCCGGCGCAGCCCGGGCAGATGCGGCGCGCTCTCCGGCAGCTGGCGGTTGCGCTTGACCGCCGCCGCTTGCGGTCCTGCCGTGGCCAGCCCCGATTCCCAAGGAGAGGCGGCCAGCCAGGCGCGGGCCTGGGCAAGCTCCTCTGCGGTGAGTACGCGATTGAGGGTAATTAGCATCAGAACTTGAACTCCGCCGTCAAGATGAACCGCCGCGTTGCCAGGGTACCGTGAAGCCGCCATTGTCATGGACGGCATCGTAGTAGAACCTATCTCAAAATTTTTGTCGGCGCGAGCATGAGTTCCTGGAACCGGAATCGTGCTGCGCCTGAGCGACGAACAATGGGAACGCATCCGGGAGCATTTCCCCGAGGAGAACATCGCCGAAGGTCGCGCAGGCCGCAAGCGCGTGCCGGCGCGCGAAGTGCTCGAATTGCGCCGCACCGCTCCACGCGCAAGCTCAAGACCCAGGAGGGCCGAAGGCTGCGCCGTTATGCGCGACGCTGGGTCGTGGAGCGGTTCTTCGCGTGGCCACAATGGAAGCGCCGGCTGCTCATGCGCTGGGAGTACTACGCCTCAAACTTCCTGGGTTTCGTGCAATGGGCGTGCATCGCCATGCTGCTCAGGCAATTTAGAGATAGGTTCCAGCCAAAGCGACATTGCTGCCCTCTCGCGTAACGCTCCAATCGTCGAACACCGGATTGACCCGGATTTCCGCGACAGATTACGGAACTTGAGCCGTGGGTGGGGCGCGTCTTAAACTGAGCGCAGGGTGCCCGGTGTCGTTGGAGCCGCCGGGCGTTGCCGGTTCGTCTACCTTCTGGAGGGAGAGTAAAACGATGGGCAAGTACGTGGCGACCCCGATATCCCCCGAACGCAGGCGGTTTCTCGCAGCCGCGGCCGCTGGGGCCGCCGCGTGCGCGCTGCCGGGCTGCGCAGCGCTAGAGCAAAAGGCGCGCGGTCCGCGCGTCGTCATCGTCGGTGGCGGCTGGGGCGGCGCTGGCGTGGCGCGCGCGCTCCTCGCCCAAACGACCCCCTTCGACCTCACCTTGGTCGAGCCGAACGCTGCCTTCATGTCGTGCCCGCTTTCGGGTCACTACATTGTCGGTCACGCGCCGGCCGAGAATTTCCAGCGGAGTTACGAAGGACTTGCGCGCGCCGGCGTGCGTATCGTGCGCGAGTCGGTGCACGAGATCGACCGCGCGCGTCGCACGGTGCGCGCCGGTGCGCGCGAAATCGCCTACGACTTCCTCGTTCTCTCCCCCGGCGTCGAATACATGGAGGAGGCTCTGCCCGGCTACGCCGAGGCGCGCGAAACGCTGCCCGTCGGTTTCCGCGCATTCGAGCAAGCGGCGGTGCGGCGGCGGTTCGACGCGTACCTGGAGACGGGCGGCAACCTGGTCCTCACCGTTCCCCGACCGCCTTACCGCTGCCCGCCTGCGCCGTACGAGCGCGCGGCGCTCATGGCGGAGGTCCTCGGCCGACGCGGCGTGAAGGGCAAGGTTATCGTGCTCGACGCCAATCCCGCGCCGGTCCCGGCACCCATTGCTGCGCCGATCCTGGAGGCTTATCGCGAGCTGCACCGCGGGGTGCTCGAATACGAACCGAACGTCGAGCTGCGCGGCGTCGACGGGGTGCGCCGCGTGCTGCACACGTCGATCGGCGACATTCCCTACGCGATGGCGAACCCGATCCTGCCGATGCGCGCACCGGCGCTCCTACGGAAGGCGGGACTCGGCGAGCGCTGGGCGAACGTGCGTCTGCCGCACTTCGTGAGCGCGGCCGATGAGAACGTGTACGTGATCGGAGACGCAGCCGGAGTGCCGTATCCGAAGAGCGGCCACCTCGCTTTCGAGACCGGTGCGATCGTCGCCCGTCACATCGCCGCGCGCGTGGGCTCGGCCGCCGCGCCGAGCTCGGCGCCGAACGCGATATGCTGGGCGTACATGGGCGAGCGCCGCGCGATCGGCATCCACGTGTTCGGCCAGTGGGCCGGCGATGCACCGAAGATGCAGTTCAAGGTCGACCCGACTCCGACCACCGCGGCCGCCGACAGTGCGGTGCAGTGGGGCCGCGCGATTTGGGATCAGATGTTCGGCTAAGCCCTCAACGGCAGGCCGGGTCGGCGCGCAGCCAGTCGCCGAGTTCGGCAACGAGCGTCTCGCTCGCGCGACGGAAGGCCGCGACGCCGCCCGCTGCGTCGGCGCCGGAGGCGGGCGCCGAGGCCGTGAAGCCGCGCAGCTCGCGGCCTCGTCCCGGTACCGCGCGCGCCGCGCGCACCTCGATGCGGGCCTCGCTCGCCGCCCGTTCGGAAAAGACCTGGGTGAACTCCTGGATTTCGACCTCAAGTGCGCAGCGCCCCGCACCGGGCGACGAAGTGCGCGCGATCTCGCGCCGAAGGAGCTCGGGCGGCGGCGCCGCCCAGCGGCTCGCCGAGTACGCGGCGAGTTCGTGTGCATCGCGGTACGCGAGCCGGTACCAGAGCTCGGGCCGATCGAAAGGTGGCGCCGCCCGGACCGAAAGCGCGGCGAGTGCGGGCAGCGTACCGGTGCGCGAGCCGCCACCGAAGTCGTAGAGGCGCGGGGCAGCGGGCGGTGTCGCGCATCCCGCCGCCGCGACCAACATCGCGCCGGCGAGCAGCCATTTCATTGGAAGCCCGGCTCGCCGGGCCCCGGCCGACCCACCGCATTGCCCCAGACGACGCTCGAAGGGCTGCGCTCGAGTTCGTAGGCGAGGCGCCCGACGCCTCGCGCGCCGCCCTCGAGAGCCTCGAGCGCGGCCTCGGCCCTCGGCGCGATATCGTCGCGCACCGTGGCGGCGATGCCCCCGGCCGCGGCGGCCGCCTCGTTCGCTGCGCGCAGGAAAGCCCTTGCCTCGCCGACCGCGCCCGTCGCCTCGCGTACGAGCGGCGGGAGCGCGCGCGCCGTTTCGGCGAGCGCGGCGAGCGCCTCGTGCGCATGCCGGCGCGATTCGTCCGACATCCAGCGCTCCGCTCCCTCGGCAAGCCTTGGCAGCCGCAGCGAAGCCCGCTCCACGTTCGCCGCTGTGCGCGCGATCGCCTCCAGCGTCGCACCGAACCGCTCCCGGTTCTCGGGCACGGCGAGCGCACCCAGCCGCGCGGCGAGCTCTCGAAGCTCGCGTAGCGTCTCGCCCGCTCCATCGGCGAGCGAATCGAAGAACGAGGGCCGCAGCGGCACTTCGGGCACACCGTCCGTCCCCGGTTCCGCTGCGCGCACATCGCGCCCGTCGTCCTCGAGCTCGACGTACGCGATGCCGGTGATCCCCTGCATGCCGAGCCGCGCGTAGGTTCCCTTGGTGATCGGCACGTTCTCGTCCACCTCGAGGTCGACGAGCACGCGCCGGGCGCCCTGGCCGGTATCCAGGCGCACGGCAGCGACGCGGCCGACCGCCACCCCGCGGTAGCGAACTTGCGCCTGCGGGTTGAGTCCGGTCACCGGCAGCGTCGAGACCACGCGCACCGACAGCCGCCGCGCCGGCTCTTGCTGCAGCCAGTGCGCCCAAGCGACCGCGGCGGCGGCGAGCAAGAGGACAAACAGGCCAGTCGCCAGCGCGTAGGCCCTGCTCTCCATGTCTTTTCAGCCGCCCCCCGCCCTCGCCGCGGCGCGCCGCGCGCCCTCCCCACCGAAGAAATTCTGGATGAACCGGTGCGGCACACGGCAGACCTCCGCAACCGGCCCGCAGGCGATTATACGCCGGTCGGCGAGCACCGCGAGCCGTTCGGACAGGGCAAAGAGCGTATCCAGGTCGTGCGTGACCATGAGCACGCCGAAGCGCTGCGTCTCGCGCAGCCGGCGGATGAGCTGGACGAACTTCTCGGCTCGGTCCGGGTCGAGCCCCGCGGTCGGCTCGTCGAGGACGAGCAACTCGGGCGAGAGCGCGAGCGCGCGGGCGAGCGCGACGCGCTTGACCATCCCGCCCGACAGGTTCGCCGGCAGCAGCGTCGCGTGGCGCGGTTCCAGTTCCACCTGCGTGAGCTTGGCGTAGACGATGCCGCGGATGTCCTCCTCGCTCACGCCGCCCCGTTCGCGCAGCGGAAATGCGATGTTGTCGTAGACGGAAAGCGCCGAGTAGAGCGCGCCGTTCTGGAACAGCATTCCCAGGCGGCGGCGCGCATCGCGCACCCGCGTGCGGCGCGGGTCGCTCCATTCGACGCCGAAGACGCGCACGCGTCCAGCCGCCGGCTTCTTCAGGCCGAGGATCACGCGCAGAAGCTGCGTCTTTCCGCTGCCCGAGCCGCCGACCAGCGTGAGCACCTCGTCGTGGCGCATGCGAAGGTCCAGGCCGTCGTGCAGCACCTGGCCGCCCACCCGGTTGACGAGGCCCTCGACCTCGACGGCCCAGCGCGGCGCTTCAGCCCACATCGCGCAGCAGCACCGCGAAGACGGCGTCGAGGAGAATCACGATCGTGATCGCCGCGACCACCGAGCGCGTCACGCCGACCGACAGGCTGTCGGTGTTGGGCCGGATGCGCAGACCGTAGTGGCAGGCGACGAGCGCGATGGCGAAACCGAACACCGCCGATTTGCCGATGCCGATCCAGAAGTTGACGACCTCCACCGCGCGCGGCAGCGCCTCGAGGAACGCCGCCGGCGGAATGCCCAGCGTCGCGTGCGCGATCACGATCGCACCGGCGAGCGCAGCGAGGTCGGTGGCAAAGGCGACGAGCGGCAGGGCAACCGCGAGCGCGGCGACTTTCGGCAGCACGAGCCGTGCCGTCACCGACACCCCCATGACCGCCAGCGCCTCGATCTCCTCGGTCACGCGCATGGCGCCGAGCTGCGCCGTCATTGCCGAGCCGGAACGGCCGGCGGCGATGATCGAGGCGAGCATCGGCCCGAGCTCGCGCAGCACGCCCACACCGACGATGTTGACGACGAGGAGTTCGGCGCCGAATTTCTGCAGTTGCAGGGCAGCAAGATACGTGAGCACCACCCCCACGAGGAAGCCGACGAGCATCGTCACCGGAAGCGCGGTGACGCCGGCGCGATAGACCCCGGCCGACCACTCGCGCAGCGGCCATTCGCGCGGCCGGCGCACGAGCGTCCCTGTCTCCAGCACGAGTGCGCCCAACAGCGCCACCACGTCGCGCAACTGCGGCAGTGCGCCGAGCACGCCGCGACCAACCGCGACGAGCGGTGCGAGCGCGTCCCCTCGGCCGCCTGCGGGCTTGGGCACGAGCAGCCCTTCGCTGAGCTGACGCAGCCGCTCGCCATGCTGCGGGAGGATCTCGACGCCGTGCGCACCGGAGAGCGCGCGCGCGAGCCAGACCGCGCCCGTATCGTCGAGCGCGCCGATCCCTGTCAGGTCCCAGAGCACGCGCTCCGGGCCAAGGCGGCCGGCCTCGGCGAGGCGCGCGCGGATCTCGGCGCCGTGACGCTGCAGACCCTCGAAGGTCCAGTCGCCGACGGCGCGCGCCCGCGTGCGGCCCTCCTCCGCCGGCTCGAGCCTCAGCCGCGCATCGCCCGACGCCATGACGGCAGCCGAGTATACTCGCGCGCGCGATGCGCCTCGTCGACATCGGGGCGAACCTCACCCACGCCGCATTCGCGCGCGATCTGGAAGCGGTGCTCGCGCGCGCGCGCGCGGCCGGCCTTGCCGCAATTCTCGTCACCGGTACGAGCGTCGCCGAGAGCCGCCGCGCCGTGGCGCTCGCCGCCGCGCACCCGTCTTTCCTGTGGGCGACCGCAGGCGTCCACCCCCATCACGCCGGCGAGTTCGACGCCGACACCGTTGCCGCGCTCTCGGTCCTCGCCAGCGAGCCCTGCGTCGTCGCGCTCGGCGAGTGCGGACTGGACTACTATCGCGACTACGCGCCGCGCCAGGCGCAGCAGCGCGCCTTCGAGGCTCAGCTCGAGCTCGCCTGCCGGCTGCGCAAGCCGCTCTTTCTGCACGCGCGCGACGCGCACCCGCGCATGGCCGAGACGCTCGCGGCGTTTCGCGACCGCCTGCCGCCTGCAGTCGTGCACTGCTTCACGGGCGGACAGGCGGAGCTGCGCGCCTACCTGGAGCTGGGGCTCGCGATTGGCGTCACCGGCTGGATCTGCGACGAGCGGCGCGGCCGCCACCTCGTCGCACTCGTGCGCGAAATACCGCTCGACCGGCTGCTCGTCGAGACCGATGCGCCGTACCTCGTGCCGCGCGACCTGCGCCCCGCGCCGCGGGGCCGGCGCAACGAGCCGGCATTCCTGCCGCACATCGTGCAGGCGCTCGCGCGCGCCCTCGGCCGGCCGCCCGAGGAGGTCGCCGCCCACACCGCGCGCAACGCCGAAAGGCTATTCGGACTCGGTGCCGCCCGGGCGGCGCAGGCGCTCGCAGCGGCCTGACCGGGTTTTGCCCCGGCGCCTTTCAGTCACGCGTCGAGTCGCCGCTCGGATGGTCCATCTCCTGGTGACGCATCTGGAGCACTTCGCGCACGACGCCGTCTGCGGAGAACTGCACCCACAGGCTCCACTTGAACGCGACGTCGAGGAACTGGTATTCCCAGACTTCGCGCCCAAGCCGCGGCTGCACCGAGACCGCAAACGGCGGTCCGAGCAGTTCCCGCACCTCCTCGCGCGTCCAGACGCCCGCCTTGACGCGCGCGACGTTCTCCTCCGTCAGTCGCTGTTCGAGCGCGACCAAACGTCCGTCAGCGCCGATACGCGCAACGTAACTGTGCCAGCCCGAAGGGCCGCGCGGATAGTAGAGGAGGACCTCGCCGCCGCGTTCCACGCGTAGCGCCGGCTGGCCCATGAGCGCTTCGACCTCCGCCTGCGTCGCGCGCCCCGGCACGAGCGCGCCGCCATCGTAGGAGGCGCAGCCGGCAGCGAGGACGGCCGCCGCGATGACAAGCGCGCCGCGCGACGTGGCTTCAGCTCCCCTTGCCCGGCTCGGGCGAAAAGTACTTTTTGTACTTGTCCGGCTCGTCGCGGTGCTCGTCCGCATCCGGCGGCGGCGTGCCCTTGCGCGTGATGTTGGGCCACTTGGCCGCGTACTCCGCGTTGAGCTTCAGCCAGTCGGCCGCGCGCGGGTCCGAATCGGGCAAGATCGCCTTCGGCGGGCACTCCGGCTCGCACACGCCGCAGTCGATGCACTCGTCGGGGTGGATGACGAGCATGTTCTCGCCTTCGTAGAAGCAGTCGACGGGGCAGACTTCTACGCAGTCCATGTATTTGCAGCGGATGCAAGCTTCGGTGACGACGTAGGTCATAGGCAGATCCTGGTTGCGACGCTTGAATTATCGCATTGCTGGCCCCACGTTCGCTGCGCCATGGACGTCACCGCTCGCAGTTTCGACGCCGAAGTGATCGAGGCGTCGCGTCACCTTCCCGTGATCGTGGACTTCTGGGCACCCTGGTGCGGCCCCTGTCGCATGCTCGGTCCGATCCTCGAGAAGCTCGCGCGCGAATTCGCCGGCCGCGTGAAGGTCGTCAAGGTCAACGCCGACGAGAACCTCGAGCTCAGCGCACGCTACGGCGTGCGCTCCATCCCGGACGTGCGCGCTTTCCGCGACGGCCGGCCGGTCGCGCAGTTCCTGGGTGCGCTGCCGGAATCGGAGGTGCGCCGCTTCATCGAGACGCTGCTGCCTTCGCCCTCGGAAGAGGCGCTTGCGCGCGCCGAAGCGTTCTTTGCCGAGCAGCGCTACGACGAGGCCGAGCGCGAACTCGACCGTGTCGCCTACGATCCGGAGCTCGAACCGCGGGTCGAGGCGTTACGGCAGGGAATCGCCTTCGCCCGCGCGGGTGCGAACGAAACTGAGCTACGCGCGCGTGTCGCTGCCAACCCGGCGGATCTGGAGGCGCGCTTTGCGCTCGCCGGCGCGTGCGCCGCGCGGCGCGCCTGGCGCGAGGCGATGGACGAGCTGCTCGAAATCCTGCGGCGGGACCGCGGCTGGAAGGACGGCGAGGCGCGCAAGCGCATGCTCGCCATCTTCAACCTGGCCAAGGACGAGCCGGAGCTGGTCGCCGACTACCGGCGCCGGCTCGCGAGCGCTCTTTACTGACCGCCGGCCGCCTCGCTCAGCCCGAGCAAGCGCGCCGCGTTCTCCTTCAGGATGAGCGGCCGCACCTGCGGCTTGATGGGCAGCTTTTCGAACTCGGCCAGCCAGCGCTCCGGCGTGATGAGCGGATAATCGGTGCCGAAAAGCACGCGCTCCTTGAGCAGCGTGTTCGCGTACTGGATCAGCTTCGGTTCGAAGTACTTGGGCGACCAGCCGGAGAGATCGATGTACACGTTCGGCTTGTGCACGGCGACGGCGAGCTGCTCGTCCTGCCACGGCACGCCGGGGTGCGCCGAGATGATCGGCATGTCGGGAAAGTCGGCCGCGACGTCGTCGAGGTGGAGCGGGTTCGAGTACTTGAGCCGCAGGCCGCCTCCGCCGCGCATGCCGGCGCCGATCCCGGTCTGCCCCGAATGGAAGAGCGCGGGCAGGCGCGCCTCGGCGATCACCTCGTAAAGGGGATAGACCTTGCGGTCGTTCGGGTAGAACTCCTGGACCGTGGGGTGGAACTTGAAGCCGCGCACGCCGTAGTCCCGGATCAGGCGCCGCGCCTCGCGCAATGCCATCCTGCCGCGCGCCGGATCGACGCTGGCAAAGGGGATGGCGACGTCCGGGTGCTCGGCGGCGGACTCGGCCACCTCCTCGTTCGAGATGCGCCGCAGCCCGAGACCGCGCTCGTGGTCGACGGCAAACACGACGAAGGCCATGCGCCGCGCCCGGTAGTACTCGGCCATCTGGGCGATCGTGGGGTGCTGGGGCACGTAACGGAAGTAGCGGCCCCGCGCCTCGAGGGATTCGCGCGCAGCCTCGTCGGGCGGAAAGCGCGTCGACGCCTCGGCGTGCGTATGAACATCGATCGCGACGATGCGCGCGAGGTCGATTCCCGGTCTGCTCACGTCGCCCCTCCTCGGTCCCGCGCGGCGAGGATCACCTCTGTGGCCGCCGGCTCTGCGTACAGCCGTTCCACGTCACGCGCGCGGCGTGCAAGCACGGCGCGCTGGTTAAGGGAACCCTTGTCGGTGAGCTCGCCGGCGTCGAGCGAGGGGGGCTCGACGAGCACGAGCGCACGGGCGATGCGCTGGGAGCTCCCGCGCGCCTCTGCGGCAAGGCGCGCGAGCGCCTCGCGCAACCGCTCGCGCAGCTGCACCGGCGCAAGCGCCGTCCCCGCGGCCGAAGGGAAAACGAGCGCCCCCACCTCGTCGCGGTCGTGCCCGGTGATCACCGCGTCCTGCACCCAGGGGCTCGCCGCCGCGACCAGCTGGCTGCGCAGTGCGCCGACGCTCACCCAGGTGCCGGTGGCGAGCTTGAAATCCTCGGCGATGCGCCCGTCGAACTCGAGCCCGAGCGAGGAATCGGCCGGATCGAGGAAACGCATCGCGTCGCCCGTGCGCCAGTAGCCCTCCTCGTCGAAGGCGGCGCGCGTACGCTCGGGGTCGCGCCAGTAGCCGGGCGTGACGCTCGGGCCGCGAAAACGCGCCTCGAGCTTCTCGCCTTCGGGCACGAGCTTCATCTCGATGCCGTCGACCGGGAGGCCGACCGTGCCCGCGCGCACGGCACCGCGGTTCGTGCTCATGGCAAAGGGTGCGGTCTCGGTCGCCCCGTAGCCGGTGATCCAGAGAATGCGCTCGCCGCAGGTCGCGAGCGCAAGTTCGCCGTAGGCCTCCCAGACCGGCTGCGAGAGCACAGCCGCCGCGTACTGCATCAGTCCCAGGTGCGCAAAAAAGCGGCGCCGCAGCGCCTCGTCCTCGCGCAGGTACGGAAGCAGCGCCTCGTAGCCGCGCGGCACGTTGAAATAGATGGTGGGTGAGACCTCGCGCAAGTTGCGCACGGTCTTCTCGATGAGCCCTGGCATCGGCCGCCCCTCGTCGATCCAGAGCGTACCGCCGTTGTAGAGGACGAGCCCGACGTTGTGGTTGCCGCCCGCGGTGTGGTGCCACGGCAGCCAGTCGACGAGCACCGGTGGCGTCGCGGCGAGCCAGGGCAAGGCCTGGACGAGCATTTGTTGGTTTGCGCACAGCATGCGCTGGGTGTTGATCACCGCCTTGGGCCGGCCGGTGGAACCCGACGTGAAGAGGAACTTCGCGACCGTGTCCGGCCCCGTGCGCGCGTGCGCCTGCGCCACGCGCGCCGTCGGCGCGTACCGCTCGAGCGCGGCGAAACGCTCGCCGTAGACCACGTCGGCCTGCGCCGGCGCGGCGGCGGCGACGGCACGGCCGTAGCGCGCCTCGTCGCGCGCGTAGACGAGGCCGGGGGTCACGAGCGCAAGCACCTCGCGCAGCCGCGTCGCATCGCGGGCAAGCAGCGAGTACGCCGGCGAGACCGGCGCGCACGGCACACCGACGTGCAGCGCGGCCAGCGTAAGGAGAAGGTGGTCGATCCCGTTCTCGGAAAGGATCGCCAGTGGCCGCTCGGGGCCAAGGCCGCGTGCCAGGAGCGCCTCCGCGAGGGCGAGCGTGCGCGCGTAAGCTTCGGCGTAGCTCAGCGTGCGCCAGCCTCCCTCGCGGTCGCGCTCGGCGACGAGCGTGCGCTGCGGCGCAAGCTGCGCCCAATGCGCGAGCCGTTCGGTGAGATTGCGAGGGTACGGCGCGAGCGGGTGCGGCGAGCGCAGCCGCAGGGTGCCGTCAGGCTCGCGCCGGATTTCGACGTCGCTTCGCCCGAGCGGGACGGCGCGCACCCGGTCCGCGGCCATCAGCCCTGCTCCCCCATCGACGACAGCCTGACGCGCGCCACGCCCTGGCCTGCGCTCGCCTCAGGCGGCCAGCTTGTCGAGCAGCCGCAACAGCACCTTGCGCTCGCGCTTGCTCAGCACCGCCGCCCGGCGCCGGTCGTGCGCGCACACGCGCCGCTTCAGCCGCGCGACCAAGCGCTCGCCTTGGCGCGTCAGATGCAATCCCCACGCCCGGCCGTCGTCGCTGCGCCGGCGCCGCTCGACCCACCCGCGCGCCTCGAACCAATCGGCGAGCGCCATGGCGCCGGAGCGAGCGATACCGAGCACCGCACCGAGCGTGCTCTGCGTGATGCTCGGGTTCGCCCCGATCACGACGAGCGCCGTGAAACGCGGCGGCGTGACGTCCAGACCCCGCGTGGCATCGCGAAAGGCAAGGAACATCGCCACCTGCGCACGCCGCAGCGCGAAGCCGAGCAGTTCGTCGAGCACGTCATAGTCCAGCCCCGCCACCCGCGCAATGGGCGCAAGCGTCCGCGGCCGGTGGGCGGCCAGCCGTGGCCTCGCGAGATGACGGACCGGCATGGAGGCGCTTCGACGTTGACGCGCGGATTGTACTGATCTATAACAATCCGTACACGTGCGCGGCCCCCGGGGGGGCCGCATGGTAAGGAGGAGGCGACATGAAACGCAGACAGTTCACCGCGGCGCTTGGCGCGCTCGGCGTGGCAGGCGCGCTTGCGCCATTCGGCATCGTGCGCGCGCAGCCGCAGAAGCTGCGCATCGGAGTGCTCCTGCCGCACTCGGGCTACCTCGGCAAGATCGGGCAGTCCTGCAAGAAGGGGGCGGATCTCGCCCCCGGCGTGATCAAGGACATGCTGGGGGTCGACGTCGAGCTCGTACACGCCGACTTCGAGTCGAACGTGGACACCGCGCGCACCCGCGCCGAGCGCCTCGTGCAGGAGGGGGTGCACGTGCTCGTGGGACCGTTCGATTCGGGTGCCGCGGCCGCGATCGCGCAGGTGGCCGAGCAGCGCGGCATCCCCTTCATCATCAACATCGCCGCCGCACCGGCGATCACCGAGCAGGGCTACAAGTTCGTCTTCCGCAACTTCCAAACCGCGATCGACATCACGCGCAATGGCCTTGCGCTGATCGGCGACCTTTTCCGGGCGACGAACGTCGCTCCCCGCACCGCGGTGTTCATGCACGTCAACGACACCTTCGGCCAGGCGATGGCGAAGGGCATCGGCGCGATCCTGCCGACGCAGACCCATCTTCCCTTCCGCATCGTGGACACGATCGCCTACGACCCGAACGCGAAGGACCTGTCGGTCGAGGTGTCGAAGGCAAAAGCGTCGAACGCGGATTTCCTGCTGCTCGTCTGCCGCCTCAACGACGCGATCCTGCTGCGCCGCGAGATGGTCAAGCAGCGCTGGGAGCCGATGGGCATCGTCAGCCCCGGCTCGCCCGGCATGTACGAGGAACAGTACTTCACGACGCTCGGCAAGCTGGCCGAGCACTCGATCTCGAACGTGCCGTGGTACAACCCGCGCTCCGAGATGACCAAGATCGTCGAAAAGGCATTCCTCAAGCAGAATCCGGGCGACAAGCTCGTCTATCACGGCTTGAACGTCGGCTTTACCTTCGAGGCGCTACTCGTGGCCGCCGATTCTTTCAAGCGCGCACGGAGCACCGACCCGAAGACGCTCGCCGAAACGATCCGGCAGACGAACATCACCACCAAGATGTCGCTCGGCGGCCCGATCCGGTTCAACGCCAAGGGCCAGGTCGAGGGGATCGGCTCGGCCTGCGTACAGAACCTGAACGGCGAGCCGCAGGTGGTGTTGCCGGTCGAGGCGGCCACCGCGAAACCCGTGTTCCCCGTGCCGGGCTACAAGCGGGCCTAAGGCGCGCCGGCGCAAGGATCGAGGGCCGGCCCTCGCCGGCCCTTTTTGCGCATGCCCCCGATCGAACTGGTTGCAAACGTCGCGCTCGCCGGGGTGCTCACCGGGCTGGTCTACGGGCTGATGGCGCTCGGTCTGTCCGTGATTTTCGGCGTCGTGCGCGTGATCAACTTCGCCCACGGCGAAATGATGACCGTCGCCATGTACGCCGCGGTGCTCGCCTTCGCGCAGCTCGGAATCGATCCCATGCTGAGCGCGCTACCGATCGCGGCGGCCTTTTTCGTCTTCGGCTGGCTGCTTCAGGCGGGCCTGATCAACCCGTTCATCACGCGGCCGGAACATTCGCAGTTCATGCTGCTCGTCGCCGTTGCGATCATCCTGATCAACGCGCTGCTGGTGGGCTTCGGACCGGATGCGCGCAACGTGCAAGTGGACTACCAGCTCGAATCGTTCGAGCTGGGTCCCCTGCTCGTCGACCGCGCGCGGCTGTACGCGGGACTGGCTGCAGTCGTCGCGGCCACCCTGCTCTTTGCCTTTTTCCGCTACGCACCAGCGGGCAAGGCCATCCGCGCCTGCGCCGATAACTGGCTCGGCGCCAAGGTGGTGGGGCTGAACGTCAAGCGCCTGTACGCGCTCACTTTCGCGCTGGGGTCGGCGTGCGTGGCCCTCGCCGGTGCGCTCATGATCCTGATGGTCGACGTCACACCGGCGCTCGGGCCCGCTTACACGCTGCTCGCCTTCGTCATCGTGATCGTCGGTGGACTCGGGTCGATGGGCGGCGCGCTCGCCGGCGGGGTTTTGATCGGGGTGTCGGAGGCGCTCGCAGGCCTGTACGTCACGCCCTCGGCGAAGAGCATGTTCAGCTTCGCCCTGCTCATCCTCGTCTTGCTGCTCAGGCCGCAGGGGTTGTTCGGGAGGCGCGCGTGAACCGGCGGCAGGGAGTGGCGCTGGCCCTGCTCGCGATCGGCTTGCTGCTCCTGCCGTTCGTCGCCAACGCGTACGTTCTGTCGGTGGTCACGCTGATCCTCTACCTCGCCTACACCGGCCAGGCGTGGAACGTCATGATGGGCTTTGCGGGCCAGCTTTCGCTCGGCCATTCCCTGTACGTCGGGGTGGGCGCGTACACCGCGGCGGCGCTCTTCTACCACTGGGGCATCGGGCCGTGGGCGGGGCTGTGGCTGTCGCTCGTGCTCTGCACCGTGCTGGGTGCCGCGATCGGCTTTCTTGCCTTTCGCTTCGGCATCGGTGGCGTGTACTTTGCGCTGCTGACGATCGCGTTCGCCGAGTTCACGCGTATCGGTTTCGATCACCTCGACTGGACCGGCGGGCCGGGCGGACTCTTTCTCAAGGTCGCCCAGCGCGACGTCGTCGATCTGGCCAACCTGCGCGGTCCGCCGGCCATGTACTACTACCTGATGCTCGCGCTGTGCGCGGGCGCGTTTGCCCTGTGCGCGTGGCTGCTGCGCTCGCGCGCCGGTTATTACTGGCAGGCGATCCGCGAGAACGAAGAGGCGGCGCAGGCGCTCGGCATCCACACCTTTCGCTGGAAAATGCTGGCGATGATGCTGTCGGCGGCAATGACGTCGCTCGCGGGTGTCTTCTTCGCCTTTTACTACAACAGCCTCTTCCCCGAGCAGATCTTCCACATCTCGCGGTCGATCGAGATCATTCTCGGGCCGATCGTCGGCGGTGTGGGTACGCTGTTCGGGCCGATCCTGGGTGCCGCGGTGCTCACCGTGCTGGCCGACGGCATCACCGAGCTGCTCGCCGCCCTCGGCGTCACGTATCCCGGCGTCAAGCAGATCTTCTACGGCCTCACGCTGCTCGCCGTCGTCATGTTCCTGCCCCATGGCATCTGGCCGGTCCTTGCACGCCGGCTGGGCTTCGATCGGTGAGCGCGCGACTCGAGGTCTGCGGCGTCAGCAAGGCGTTCCGCGGGCTGCGCGCCGTGCAGGAGGCGAGCTTCGAGGTCCCCGCGCAGGGGCTGGTCGCGCTGATCGGGCCCAATGGCGCAGGGAAAACGACGATCTTCAACCTGATCGCCGGCGTCTACCGCCCCGACGCGGGCGAGATTCGCTTTGACGGCCGGCGCATCGACGGCCTGCGCCCCGACCAGATCTGCGCTGCGGGCGTGGGCCGCACCTTCCAAATCGTCAAGCCGTTCGCCGGCCTGTCGGTGTTCGACAACGTGGTCGTGGGTGCACTCGCGCACGAGCGGCGCATGGCGCAGGCGCGCCTGCGCGCCGAGGCGGCGCTCGAGCGCCTCGGGCTCGCAGCCAAGCGCGACGCGCCGGCCGCCTCGCTCACGCTGCCCGAGCGCAAGCGGCTCGAAGTGGCACGCGCGCTCGCGACGCATCCGCGCCTGCTGCTGCTCGACGAGGTGATGGCGGGCCTGCGCCCGACCGAGTGCGACCACATGGTCGAGGTGCTGCGGGCGCTCAATCGCGAGGGGATCGCGATTCTGCTCATCGAACACGTGATGCGCGCGGTGATGGCGCTCGCCCAGCATGTGGTCGTGCTGCACCACGGCGAGGTCATCGCGCGCGGATCCCCCTCGGAGGTGGTGCGCGACCCGGCGGTCCTGCAAAGCTACCTGGGCGAGGAAGTCGAGCTGTGACCCTCTCGGTCGAGGCGCTCGATCTCTATTACGGCGACGCGCCGGCACTTTCCGGCGTCTCGCTCGAAGTGCCCGAAGGCGAGATCGTTGCGATCGTCGGCGCAAACGGCGCAGGCAAAAGTTCGCTCATCCGCACGATCGCGGGCATCGAGCGCGCGCGCGCCGGCCGCATCCGCTACCACGGCCACGACCTCACCCGGCTCGACTCGCACGAGATCTGCAATCTCGGCATCGGACAGGTGGCCGAGGGCCGACAGGTCTTTCCGTCGCTCACCGTCGCGGAGAACCTGGAGGTCGGCGCGATGCTGCCGCGGGCGCGGCGGCGCACGCGCCAGAATCTGGCGCGCGTCTACGCGATGTTCCCGCGCCTTGCCGAACGCCGCAGCCAGCTCGCCGGAACGCTCTCGGGCGGCGAGCAGCAGATGCTCGCAATCGGCCGCTGCCTGATGGGCGAGCCGGAGCTGGTAATGTTCGACGAGCCCTCCCTCGGTCTTGCCCCCACCGTCGTGCAGGAGGTGCTGCGCACGATCCGCGAACTCAACCGGCAGGGGCTCACCGTGCTCCTTGTCGAGCAGAACGTAGCGGCCTCGTTGCGCATCGCGCAGCACGCCTACGTGCTCGAGAACGGCCGCGTCGTGATGCAAGGCTCCGGGGAGGCGCTCCTTCGCGACGACCGCGTGCGGCGTGCTTACCTCGGGCTCTGAGCCGCCCCGCGACGGCGCCCCGCGCGAAAGCAGCAAAAGCCTGCAAAGTCGGTGCTTCGCATCGCCCGCGGAGCGGCGGCCTCGCCTTTCCGCCCGAAGCACGCAGGCGGCAAGCCGGATGCGACGCCCGAACCCGCCCGCACGGAACCCTTTGCACGGCGCCGGGTCGCGGCGATGATCAAGGTAGCGGCGCGGAACCTTCGGCCCCGTGCCGGCCCCAAGCCAGCATGCAGACCGACTACGTGCAGCGTTTCCTCTTCGAACGGCTCGACATCCGCGGCCGCCTCGTCTCGCTGACCGGCGCCTGGCGGGAGCTGCTCGCCGGCCGTGACTATCCGGAACCCGTCGTAGCGCTTCTTGGCGAGACCGTGACGCTTGCGGTCTTGCTCGGCGCGAACCAGAAAGGCCGTGGCCGGGTGACGCTACAGGTCGAGGGCTCGGGCCCCTTGCGGCTCCTCGTCGCGGATTGCGATTCGGAGCTGCGCATTCGCGGCATGGCGACGTATGAAGCGGACGGAAGACCTCTGCTGGGCGAGGGGAAAATGGCGGTGACGCTCGAAGAGGGGCCAAGCGGCCGCTCGTACCAGAGCCTTGTGCCTCTGGAGGCGCCGACCCTCGCGGCCTGCTTCGAGCGCTTCCTCGCGCAGTCGGAGCAGATTCCCGCGTGGCTGCGGCTGTACGCCGACCGGCGCGCCGCCTGCGGGCTGCTCCTCGAAAAGCTGCCGAGTGCCGAGGCGTGCGACCCGGAGGGCTGGAGCCGCATCCTCGCCATGGCCGATCGGCTCGAGCTCGCCGATAGCATCGGCCGCCAGCCCTACGACCTGCTCGTGCAACTGTTCCCGGAGGAGCTTTTGCGCGTCTTCCGCCTGCACGCGGTGTGCTACCGCCCCGGCGACCGCAGTCGGGTCGAGCAAATGCTACGCAGCCTCGGCCGGAAAGAGCTCGAAGCGATACTCGCCGAGCACGGTGAAATCCGCGTGCGCGACGAGATGGCGAACCGCGAGTACCGCTTCGACCGGTCGGCGGTGGAGGCGCTCTTCGCCTGAAAACCGCGCGCCGGGCTTTACGAGCTTCCCCCGGCGGAGCCGCGGGCAAGGAGCAGCGCTTCGGCAAGTTGCAGGAGGTCGTCGGGCCAGTACTCGCTCGGGCGCGGCCGTTTCGCACCGGCTGCTTCGCACGGCCGGCAGGACAGCACCGCGAGCAGCCAGGGCGCGGGCAGCGCTTGCCTGCCCGCACAAGCGCCGACAAGCGCACCTGCAATCGCGGCGTTCACTGTAGCGTCGCCACCCCGCGCGAGTGTCGCCGCGACCGCAACCTCGAAATTCGCGGCGTGCACGAGCTGGTAAAAGGCGTTCTGCAGAGCCGCTTCCACGCCGTCAGCGCACGCGCCGGCATCGGAGGGCGGTTCGCGTCGCGCGGCTTTTTCGATCGCCTCGCGCGTAGCGTCTTCGCCGCGCTCGAGCGCCGCGCGGATCATCGCGTCGCGGTCGCCCGAGGCGACACCCGCGGCGATCGCGGCGGCGTAACTGGCGCAGGCTGCGCGCAAGCGGGTATCGGCACGGCTTAGCTTCGCATCCTCGCGCGCGGCGAGGGCCGCGCGCGCGGGATCCCCCGCAGCCCAGATGCCGATCGGGGCGACCCGCACGAGCAGGCCTTTCGCCTCGGCGTCGCCGGCAAGCGTCTCGGCGCGGCTCCTTCGGTCTGCGCAAGCCAGGCTCGCGATCCAGCGCCGATAGGCCTCGAGCGCGTGCGCTGCATCGTAGCGCCCCGCCCGCACGATGCTGCGGGCAAGTGCAAGAGCGAGCTCCGAGTCTGGGCTTGGCTGGCCGGCGAGCGTCTCCGCGTTTGCGCCTTCTGCCGCGCCGCGATCGCACGGCACCTGCGCGCCCGCGAGCGAGGCCGCATCGCGGACCCTTGCGCCTGCGGCGAGGCTACCGGCGATCAGCTGGCCGAGCAGGCAACCCTGCGCACGCGCAAGGAGCGCCTCGTCGGCCACGCGCGGAAAGCCGACGGGGACGCGCGGCGCCGACTTGGGGGTTTCGTTCAACTCCTGCCAGCCGACGGCGCCGAGCGCGCGCACCGCCTCGGGCGCACCCGCGACGCAGCCCGAGAGGGTCGCTCTCTCGCCCCCGCTGAAGCAAAACTCCCGTCCGTCGCCATCGCGCACGACCCCGCCCACCGCCCGCAGAAGCGCCGCACCCGCCGCGATGTCGTGCTCGTGCACACCGTGCGCCGAAACGGCCGCCACGCCGTCGCCGGCGGCGACGCGCGCAAGGCGGTGGGCGATGCTCGTCATCGCGACGAAGCGTGCCGGTGCCACTGCGCGCGCGAACGCCTCGGCCCGTAGCTCCGCCGCTTCCGTGCACCAGACGATTTCGCCGGCGCAGAGGCGGCGCGCCGACAGGACGGTCGGCACCGGTACGCCGTTTCGCCGCAAGGGCCCTGCGCCCTCGGTCCACGCGAAGGTCTCGCGCCCGCGGTCCGGCGAAAGCGGCGCATGCACCACGCCGAGCACCGGCACGCCGTCGCGCAAAAGGCCGATCGAGACCGCCGAGCCACGGTGACCCTTCAGGAAATCGCTCGTGCCGTCGTGGGGATCGACGATCCAGCGGTAACCGGGGACAGAGCCGCGTGCGAGCCCCGATTCCTCCCCGACGAAGTCGCAAGCGAGCGCCGCCTGCAGGGCCTCGCGCAGCTGCGTCTCGACCACCTCGTCGATCGGCGCCTTCGCCCGACTGCCGCGCGGCCCGCCGGCGCGATAGAACTCGGCCCGGATCTGCTCGCCCGCCGCCTCCGCGGCGGCCACCGCACGCGCGAGCAGCTCGCCAGGCGTCACCGCGCCGCGGCAGCCGGCTTCATCCGGCTGCCGCCTTCGGACCCGGTCGGGCGAGCGCCGCACCGGGCCAGACGGAAACGTGGGCGCGCGCGTACTGTGGCGCAAGCTCGACCCGCAGGCCGTAACGCTCGGCCGCGTGCCATGCCCAACGCGGATCGTCGAGGAACGCGCGCGCGATGGCGACAAAATCGGCCTTGCCTTCGTCGAGCGCCTGTTCGGCCTGCTCGGGCCGTACGATCATGCCGACGGCGCAGACGGCGATCGGCACCGCGCGCCTGACCTGCGCCGCAAAGGGCAGCTGGTACCCCGGCCCGACCGCGATGCGCGCGCGCGGCAGCAACCCCCCCGAGGAGACGCAGACGTAGTCGTAGTCCAGCTCTCGTAGCGCGCGCGCATACTCCACCGCTTCGGCCGGACCGAAGCCACCCTCGCTCCAATCGCTTGCCGAGATGCGCGCACCGAGCGCCCGCTCGCGCGGCCAGACCTCGCGCACTGCGCGCGCCACCTCGAGCGGGAAGCGCAG
>OGCL01000071.1_pt1 | contig 110318 bp, 100 predicted proteins | sample 1570041 | NCBI WGS metagenome assembly OGCL01 (sample SAMN06266162, study PRJEB24511) | hot springs metagenome | isolation source: Hot spring water | place: South Africa: Limpopo | collected 2015-06-22
GGCGATTATTGTTAACGCATAAGTGATCTTTGTTTATATTTTGGGTACTTTTATTATATTATACCTTTCGGTCATTGATTATTATACTATTCACACATTCTTTTTTATCATCTTTTGATGTTCCTTCTCAAGATATTGTATTATTCTCTGTATCAATAATAACTGTCTTTAATGCTTTATTTAAAGTAAAATCATGACTAAAATTCCAATCTTTAATACTATCTGTTGGAATAACAATATTATAAGTTCATATACTCATTCAAGTTTTACTTGCTTTTAATCTAAATTTTGAAAAAGGTAAAACTTTTGACTTAAATATATATTCTCAATTTGAATTAGTTTTTGTTAAATAATTATCGTCTCATAAAATTCTTAATTTCGCACCAGTAACTGGATTTCAATCTTGATCAATAACTTTTCATTTTACAGTTAGATTAACTTTGTCAGCATCACAAAGTTTTTTAAATTTCTCACAAATAGTTTTTTCTAAAGAAATTTTATTCTTAAATTGTCACTCTAGTCACAATAAGTAATAATAATATAAATATTCATTTAATCATCAAGTATTTGATTTTAAAATATTCGCAAGATCAATTTTTACTGATAAATATTTATTTGATGATTTATCCATATCTGGAGCTATAAAATCAATAAATTGTAAAAACGGTTCTTTTTTCTTAAATGGAAGTTCACTAACTGTATTTAAAACTTTAGATTTAGATAATTTTTCTTTATATTCTGGAACATTTGAAACATTCTTTAAATACTCTTCAAAATCATTTGGAACAAAACAAGAAACTGTTTCACTTCCGTCATCCTCTATTATAGAAAAACAGATATTTCTATCAAAATATTTTTTATCAATTCATTGTTGAATAAGAATTTTTTCAATAAATTGCTTATTTGTTAAATTTTCATTATAAGTATAATTTTTATTACTTCTATTTTCACTTTTATTTTCATTCTTAGAAAATAAGATAATTCATAAAGATGTTGCTAATATTATTAAAACTATTATAACAACATATAAATTATTTTTTAATTTCATTTTTTAAATCTTAAGAAAGTAAAATAAGAAAATACTAACACCAAAGTAAGTAAAAATAAATAAATTGTTTCAGGTCAAGTTTTTGGTAATTTTTTTGCTTCTAACTCTCAAGAATTAGATATATCTGATTGAATATTACTGTTAGTTTTTAAAGAATTATTATTATTAATGTTATCATTATTATTATTATTATTATTATTTGTAGTAGCTATTATTGGTTTATTTGAAAAATTTGATGAAATATTTTTATTATTATTTCATCATGTATCTGTAGAAGATTTTGTATTTTCAACCGAATTTGAATTATTATTACCATTACTATCATTATTTAAATTTTCTTGAAAAAGTTTTGTTAAATCTTCGGAACTTAAACTTTGACCAAAAGAAGTTACAACAATTCAAGTTCAAGTTTCCAAAATAGTAGAATCTTTAATATCTGTTTGATTCAGTTTATCACCATCCACACTCAAAGCTGAAATAACTAATACTTTATATGTACTTGTTTCTTGTATTTTATTTCATACAGTAACAACAACTTCATTATTTTCAGCATTAAATTTAGGAAATTGAATATTCAATACTCACAATGCTCAACCAGAAGAATCATAAATTTGAAGATTAATTGGTTCTTTAGCTAATGGTTTATTAAATAATATTGATAAAGTTTTATCATCTACCACTGTTATTTTATCAATACCAAATTGAATATCTCAAGAACTTGCATAAAAAATATTAGTTAAAATATTTCCTAAAAATATAATTAAAAATATTAAAAATTTTTTCATAAATTACAATTAAAAATAACACCTTGTATTCTAAATAAAATTTTATTTTTTTCAAAATATAATGTATTTACTTTATAATTATTTAATTTAAAATTAATTGATTCCTAAAAACCATTTCATACTTAAATTTTTCTTTTTACTTATCAAAACTATAAATAATCTTGAAATAACCATAGTCATAAAAAAACTTACAAATAATCATAATCCTAGCATTAAACCAAATCATTTAATCATATTTATTCAAAATATAAATAAGATTATTGAAGTTATAAATCAAGTTAAATGAGTATCCCAAATAGCAGTCCAAGACCTATTAAACCCATTTTTTATAGCTTTATCAAGTTCACGTCAAGCTGCAATTTCCTCCTTTATTCTTTCAAATATCAATATATTTGAATCAATAGCCATTCAAACTGATAATACAAATCAAGCAATTGAAGCAAGTGTTAATGTAACTCAAACAGCTTTTATAATTGCTAAAATCATAAAAATATAAATTAAAAGTGCTATAGAAGAAGCTAGTCAAGATAATCTATAAACTATAATTAAAAATGAAAATATTAATATAAATCAATATAATGAAGATTTTATCAATTCTTGTAAAGAATTAATTCAAAGTTTTGAATCTATTGTTCTTTCAGAAGTTAAATAAATTGGTGCTGGAACTACTCAAGTATTTATATCTTGAGAAAGTTTTTTTGCTTCTTTTGGTGTAAAATCTCCTGTAATTGTTGCCTTTCAAGTCAAAATTACATCATTAACAATTGGTGCTGTTATCATTTCTCAACCTACAAATATTGCAATTTGTTTTCATTTTAAACGAGTAGTTAATTCACCAAAAATTTGTGCTCACTCATCATTAAAAGTTAGCTCTACCATTGGTTTAAATGCTTCATTATATTGAACTGAAGAATTTAGAAAATATTTATCATTTAAAATTCTTCCTTGACTATCTTGAGCTGATTTCCACTTTGATGGTTTAGAAGAAACAAAAGCATAATCAAAATCAATATTTTCTCAAGAAATATTTTTAATATTTAAAATCCAATTACCATTATCAGCAAATTGCTTTACTTCTGTTCATTCTAAAAAATAATTTGAAATTCAAGTTCAATACACAATTTCATCATAAATTCAAACTTTCAATTTATTTTTATCTAATGAAAAATATTTTTTTGATAAATCTTCTAAAGTTCCAGTCAAACTTCAAATAGTTATATTTTCATAATTATCTTTATATTTTGCAATCGTTACAGAAAAATCATAGTTTGAATTTTTAGCTTCTAAAAGCAAGTCATTTGCAATTTGAGTTCTAGCTTCCAAATCTTGTTTTGAAATTTCGGTTCTTAATTCTTTAAATTCTATTTTCATAACTTTTCAAATCGCTTCTTTTGCTCTTTTTATATTTAATTCATTTTCTTTAGTATTAATTCATTTTAAAGGAATTTGAACAATTATATGTTTTTCTCATCCGTAACTAGCAGTTGTTATAACACTGTCATTTATTTCTAAAGCCTCAATTCTTTTATCAATAATAGATTTTAATCATTCAATAATAGAATTTTCTCTTTGGGAATTATATCAAGCTTCTTTAGAAACTTCTTCTAAATCTACTTTATAATTAAGTTCAACTCATCATTTTAAATCTAGTCCTAGTTTATAATCTTTTCAAGTAAAAGGTAAATTAATATTATAAGAAGACCAAGGAAAAGCAAAATAAAAACATCAAGCTGAAAGTAAAATTATCAAAAATAATTTAAAAATTAGTTTATCCATAAATAAAAATGATTAAAATAGTATAAGTATTGGTTTTGTTTATATCTTTTTTTAGGAAAAAGTAAAGAAAAAATTTATTCTTCATTTTTTTTATTAGCAAGTTGTCCACAAGCAGCATCAATATCATCTCACATTGTAGTTCTAATAGTTGATGGAATTCCAAATTCATCAAGTACTTTTTGAAATTTTTCTATTATAAATCTAGGAGTTTGTTTATAATTTATTCCTCAAGCTCACTCTCATGGATTATATGGTATAAAATTTACATGAGCTAATCTTCATTTTAAAAGATTTCCCAATTCATAAGCTAATTTTATATTATCATTAACTCAACTAAGCATAATGTATTCATAAAAAATTCTTTTGTTAGTTTTAGCTACATACTCATCAAGCGCTTGCATAAGTTTATCCAAGTTATAAGTATAATTTACTGGCATTATTGATTTTCTTATTTCATCATTTGGAGCATGAATTGATATGGCAAGTGAAGTTTGAGGAAAATCTTCCATAAATTTTTTAATTCCCGGAACTATTCAACAAGTTGAAACAGTTACTCTTCTATTTGCTAAATTTATCTTTTTTTGATTACAAGCAATTTCTATAGATTTTTTAACATTTTCATAATTTAAAAATGGCTCTCACATACCCATATAAACTACATTTCTTAAAACAGTTTGCTCATCGTTTAATATTTTAGCTGCATACATAATTTGTTCTATTATCTCAAAAAATTCTAAATTTCTTTTAAGTCAAAGTTTTCAAGTCGCACAAAAGCTACATCACATAGGACAACCTACTTGACAAGAAACACATAAAGTATTTCTTCAAGTTAAGTGTCTTATAATAACTGATTCTATCAAATCTCAAGATATAGTTTTAAACAAAATTTTTGTAGTTTGTCAGTTCTCAGAAGTCACAATATAATCAACTTTTAAAGAACTATAATAAAAGTTTGATTTTAAAAATTCTCTTAAATCTTTTGGAATAGTCTGTATCTCATCAAAATTTGTAATAAAATTTTTATAAATTGCATTTTCTATTTGAACATACCTAAAAGGAGGAATTTTATTTTCCTTAAATAATTGCTTGATTTTATCTTCATCGTGTATTGAGTACATTTTTTAATTTAATCTTAAAAAAAACCGACACGATTTTACAAAAAATTTGAAAAAAAACAAATTATATTTATCATGTCAAAAAAATTTATTTTTTATAGCACATATTATGTGAGAAAAAAATTGTTCTATAACTGATTTATTTGAATTTATCGGTAAAAAATGGATTTTACTTATTATCAAATCTATCTCAGATTGATGTAAGTGTTTTTCTGATATTGAAAAATCATTAGAATGAATAAATCCACGCATTTTATCAAATAGATTAAAAGAACTTGAAAAATATTGATTTGTTTCAAGTCATAAAAAAGAAAATACAAAAAATAAAACTATTTATTGTTTGACAGAAAAATGAATGTGTTTTACAAAAAATATCAAAAATCTTGAAGATTGGATGAAAAAATGGGAGAAATAAAGAAAATTAGCTATTATTTAAAACCAATTGAACTTTTTTTATATTTGCATCAATTAGTTTTGTTCAATTTTCAGATAAATCAGAAATTTTTATCTTCATGGTTTATCTAAACCAAATCAAATTTTTTTAATTCTACTTCTATTCTCTTTCAACTTGTTCAAGTGTTTTTCTACCCCCACTATATAATAATTTTTTCATAATTTTTATCAAATTATTTTACTAAATTTAGTTTTTAAATATTTTATTAAACCTAATCTTCAAAAGAAAGAAATTATTATATAAACTTTTTATTTTGTCAAATTTTTTATTCTCTTTAAAACTGTTGGATGACTATAGTAAATAAATTCATACAATGGATGTGGAAGCAAATTTGATAAATTATTTACTGAAAGTTTTTTTAGTCCTGAAACTAAAGCATCTTTTGAATAATTAACTTTTGCAAAATTATCAGCTTCATACTCATTTTTTCTTGATAATATATTTTCAAAAATTCCTAAAATAAAACTAAAAGGTGTAAAAAGTATTCAAAATGCAATTGCTCATATATGGAAACTAGAAACTTGACTTCACAAAGCTAAAGCTATTTCCCTATTTTCTATCAAAAGTGAAAATAAAAACATTATAAATCAAGTTTGAATTATAAAAAAAATAAGCATTTGGAGCGTGTGTTTTTTCTTATAATGTCCTATTTCATGAGCCAAAACTGCTACAAGTTCTTCTACTGTTAAATCAGAAATCAAAGTATCATATAAAATTATTCTTTTTTTTGGTCAAAATCATGAAAAATAAGCATTTGCTTTTGAGCTTCTTTTACTTCCATCAATTACAAAAATATTATCTAACTTAAATCATACTTTTAGCACAAATTCATTTATTGCAGTTTTTAGCTCACCATCTTCTAATGGAGTTTGTTTATTAAAAATCGGAACGATTAAAGTTGAATAAAACATCATTATAAATATTGAAAAACCTGATAATATTATCCAAGCTATCCACCAAAAATTTGTTCAAACTTTAGTATAAATCCAAACTATAATTCAAAGTAAAACTCAACCAAGTAAAAAAATTGAAAAAAGTGATTTTATACTATCAAAAAAAAATAATTTTTTAGTCATTTTATTAAATCAAAATCTCTCTTCAATAACAAAATTAGCATAATAAGAAAATGGAAGTCAAATAATCGTTTGAATTAAAACTATAATTGCAAAAAAACTTAAAGTTAAAATTAAATCATTTGAAATAAAAGTTCTTAAATAAACATCCAAAAATCAAAAACCTCAAAAAATTAAAACTAAAAGAGTAACTAAAAAACTAAAAATATCAGATATATTTGAAAATTTATGTTTAGTTTTTTCATAATCTTGTTGTTTTTTATATTTCTCTTCATCATAAATATCTTTGACTTCTTCTGGTAATTTATCAGACCAATACAAAGTATTTAAATAAGCAACAAATTTATCAAAAATAAAAAATATTACAACAATTCAAATAATTAAATAAAAATACATGTTTTGCATAAAATAAAATTAGAAAGTAATTTTTTCCTATAATATAAAATAGAAAACTTTTGTAAAGAAAAAACTTTACAAATTTAAAATATAAATAAAATAAGCTTAAATTATTTCATAAATATAAAGTATGGAAGATATAATTCAAAAATATAAACACGAAAGAAAAATAAGAAATATTAGTGTAGTTATAACAAGTTTGGTTTTAGCTTTAGGTTTAAATCTATTTTTAACAAATACTGATGGTGGAAAATATTTAAAATCAAGTGTTATAAATAGTTCTGTTTGAGTAGAAAAAAAAGCTGATTTATATCTAGAAAATAAGAAAAATTCTTGAAATATAATTTTAAATTTGAAATCTTCTAAAGAAATGGTAAAGATAAAAAGTATGTCTTTTTCTCTAGTTTATAACAAAGACAACGTAATACTGAAAAATAAAAATTTAAATATTGATTGAGTAGATTTAGTAAATGTAACTGAAAACGACTGATATAATACAATAATTTTAAATTTTAAAAATCCAACTAATATAAAATCTTGAGATAATATTTTAAACATAGTTCTAGAAAAAAAAGATATTTTACAAAAAGAAAATTTAAATTTAGTTAATTCAAACATTACTGATGAAGAAAATAATTTATTTTCACTTTCAACTTCATGAGTAGAGTTTTAAAACTATCATTTTTCATTTGATTTTTAATAGGGATTTATTTTATATTTCCCTATTTTATTAATGTTGAAATAAAAAAAATCCCTACTTCAACTATAGTTTATGATGAAAAAAATAATGAATTATGAGAAATAATAGCACAAGAAAAATATAGACATCGAAAAATCAATATTGAAGAAATTCCTGAATTTTTTAAAAAATCTATTATCTCTATAGAAGATAGAAGATTTTACTCACATAACTGAATTGATTATATTTGAATTTTAAGAGCTTTAAAAAACAATATTTTAAATAATAGAATTGAATGAGCTTCAACTATTGACAATCAAGTTGTTAGAAATAGTTATTGGTTAAATGAAAATAGATGATTTAAACTAAAAATTAAAGAATTTATTTTATCTTTAGCTTTAAATAAAAAATATTCTAAAAATGAAATTTTAGAAATATATTTAAATAATATAAATTTTTGATATTTAAATTATTGAGTAGCCTCAGCAAGTCATTTTTACTATAATAAAGATATAAATAATCTTACAAAAGCTGAAATGATTTGACTTATCACAATTATTAAAAATCCTAATAAATATAATCCTATAAAAAATCTTTGAAATTTTAATAAAAGATTTAAAATTTTAGCTAATTATTTAGAACAAAATTGAATTATCAATAGCAAAGAAAAAAATGAAATCTTAGAAGAAAAATTAAACTTTTATACTTGAGAGAAAAATAAATTACCTTACATAGTTGATTTTGTTAAAAAAAACATAAAAAATAATCCAAGTAAAATTACAACAACTATAAATTTAAATTTAACTCAAAAAATTGATTGACTTGCAAAAACTTCTCTAAAAACTCTTGCTTGGAAAAATGTTTCAGATTATTCTATTATCATAATTGATAAAAATACTCTAGAATTAAAAGTAATGATTTGATGAAATAATTATTGGAGTGATAATGGACAAGTAAATGGAAGTTTAGCTTTAAGACAACCTTGAAGCGCTCTAAAACCTTTTATATATTTACTAGCTTTTCAAAATCTGGGAAAAACCCCTTCTTCAACCATACTTGATTTACCAGTTAGTTATAAAACATCAGATTGAAATAGTTATGAACCAAAAAATTATTCTCTTGATTATAAATGAGAAGTAAGTCTTGCCGAAGCACTTTCTCAAAGTATAAATATTCCAGCTGTAAAGCTTTTGAATGAAGTTTGAATAAATAATTTTATGAAATTTTTAAGAGAAATTTGAATCACAACTCTTAATAAAGATGCTGATTATTATTGACTTTCACTTGCGCTTTGAAGCGCAGAAGTAAGTTTATATGAGCTTACAAGGGCTTACACAATCTTTGCAAAATGAGGTAAGTTTTGTGATATTAATTACATCAATAATAATAATAATAATAATAATTTAATAAATTGATGTAAAAAAATCACAGATAAAAAATATACCGATATGATTGAACAAATTTTAACAAACAGATATTTTAAATTATCATGATTCCCAATTAATTCAAATCTTGATTTCTCTGATAGAGAAGTTTTTGTAAAAACTGGTACTTCAAGAAATTTTAGAGATAATTTAAGTATTTGATATACTAGTAATTATATTATTTGAGTATGGGTTTGAAATAAAGATTGAAGTGAGATGAAGTGAGTTTCCGGAGCTACCTGAGCTTGAGATATTTTTAGAAAAATAGTATATGAACTTGACAACAAAGAAACAAAATCAAATCTAATTTCTCTAGATAAAGAAAATAAAGATTATATAACTATAACTTCTCCTTTAGATAAAAATGTTTTTGAAATAAATCCTTCTATTCCTCTAAAAAATCAAGATATAAAATTATCTTTTTCTACAAATATTAATTATGATAATAAAAAATGGTTTTTAGATAACAAAGAAATAACTTGAGATTTTCTAAATATTAAAAAACTAGGTGAAAGAAATATTGTAAAAGTTGAAATTTATAAAGACTGAAAAATAATTTGAAGTGATGAAGTTGAGATATCAAAAAAATAAAAAACCTTTTGGCTTTTAAAATTATTTTTACGATAACGCTTTAAAAAAATTTTTATCATTTATTTATCAAAAGTAATAAGTTCAAGTCAAAAATCAAAAGCTATTTTTATTACTACTAAATCTGTAAATAATACTTTTTAATTTATTAAAACAAAAAAAATTATTTCATCAACAATATTATTATTTTTCATAAAAATATCTTTTTTATTTTTAATAAAATTAAAAAACTGTTTCCAAAAAAACCAAAACGAAAGTTTTGATTTTTTAATTTTATTCAACTCTAAACTCTTCCCCACTACTCCTACCAAAAATTTCTGGAGTATAAAATTCTAATATTTGACTTGGTTTGACTTTGAAATCTCAAGCATGAGTTAATCTAATAACATAAGAATAATTATAAATTCAAGCTGGTAATTGTCTTACCCATCCAAAATACATATTATCTCTAAACTCTTTTCTATCAAGTTGTATATTTGTAGCAATATCTGTAACTTGCTTATTTTCAGTTGCTAAAGCTGTATTTACTATCTCACTTCAAGAAGGTATAAAACTTTCAAGTGCTACTTGATTTCTATCTTCAGAAGTGATTACTTTATTATAAACTAAAACTAAATCTCAAATTTTTCAGGAATTTATCGGAGTTAAATATTCAACTACTTCACGAGGATATTTTAAATTCTCAAAAATTATTTCACCTGATAAATATTTTGCAAATTCCTCATTTTTTAGGGCTTCAATCTTTTTATATTCATTAAATGAAAAATATTTTTTCTCGACATAAAATCACTCGTCCCTAGATTTTAAGTTCTTGATTGGAACAAAATATTTTAAATTTAAATCATAATAAACACTTCAACTTCACTCTTTTTTTATATTAAAAATATTTGAATTTTGTAAATTTTTTAAATCTATAGTTTTTGAGTAATTTTCAAAAATATTATTTTCATCAATTTTTCTACTTTCAATTTCTTCACTATTTAAATTAAATCTTACAAAAAATGAAGCATTTTTTATTTCATTTGTTTTTCCTAAATAAGTTGTCAAAGATTGAATAATAAATGAATTATCATAAGTTGAACCAAAATTATTATTTGTTTTTGATGAAGATATAAATCTTATCATATTATCAATAATAGCTTCACTATCCTTAAATTTATCAAGTCAAATATTTCAAATTATCTCTAAAAGTTTTGCTGTATTATAAACTCTAGAATTATAACTAGCTGAAATAAAAGCTCATCTTGGATTAAATATAAGTTCATTAGATAATATTTTTGAAGTTATTTCTTGTGATTCTTTTTTTAAATTATCTTTTTCAATATTTGTTAAAGAAGAAATATTTGAAATTTTTGAAATCAAATCTGCTTTAGACAAATTATTTAATTTGCTTAAATCTAAAGTTTTAAACATTTTAAATACTTCATAGTCTTTATTATCTGCATTGTTTAAAGCTAAAAGTATTTCAGATTTTAACTCCAAACTTATACAATTTTCAAATACTTTATCTCAGCATATTGCTTTTTTATAAAATTCATTTTTTAGAAATTTTTTTGCATTTTCTTGCAACTTTTTATCTACATCATATCAAAGTAATGCAATCTCAGAAAGTGAAGTCAAAATATAATTTGTAAGATGAATATCAGAAATTTTATATTCCGTATCATACCAATACATAAATCATCAATCAATGTTTTGAAATTTTTTAATTTCAATTAAATAATCTTTTATAACTTCATCTAAAGAAATTTCTTTGTATCAAACTTTATTATCAATATATTTTTTGACCATCTTTTTCTTTAAATCAAACTCTTTTCAAGTTATGTCATAAAGTTTTTTTATGTAAATATTTGGCATAATAGCAGATGTTCTTTGTTCAGAACATCAGTAAGGATAATTAGCTAGGAAATCAATTCAATCAAGTAAATAAGAAAATAAAGTTCCTCAATAATTTAGTGTTAAAATCGCATTATCTTTCGCCATATTTCACAAAGCAATTTTCTCATCATAACTTATTTTATCAGTTTTTCCCAGCGTAGAAGTGTATTCTGGAAGTGTTTGAATTTGGATAGGAATAATTTTTTTAATACTATCAAAATTTATTTTATTTGAAGTTGAAACTGCTGAAATAATTATTTGCGAAAAATCCTGAGCTTTAAACTCGCTTGACTTTTTAACATCAAATAAAAATTCTACTTTTTGTGATTCTGCATTTTTAATTAAAACAACTTTTTTATTTTCTTTTAAACTTCCATTTGTTGCAAATATAGTTATTTCAAAAGTGTCATCTTTTCCAGTTCTATTATAAATTACCGGAGAAAAAGTTATTTTATCGTCAGTTCAAAAAAACCTAGGTAAATTATCTTCAATCATAACTGGAGTAGAAGTCATAACTGTTTCATAATTTACTCAAATTTTATTATCTTCTGGTGTTGAAACAATTGCTTCTAAAACCCAAGTTGTAAGATTATCTGGCATAATAGGAATTGTAATTGTAGCTTTTCAATTCATGTCAGTTGTAAAATCAGAAAGCCAAAAAGCAGTATCTTTAAAATTTCATCTTGGTTTTTTAGTTTCTCATCATTTAACTTGGTCTCAAGCTCATCATTTTTCTCAACCTGACACATCTTTCACTTCAAGTTTTTCTACTAAATATTTCAAATTTGAATAACTTTCTACTCAAAGATATCTTTTCATATCATAGAAAAAAGAATACGGATTTTTACGCGGATTTCATTTTAAAGCTAAAACACTTTCATCAACAACTGATAAACTTCCGTTTGCATTTGGAACTACTTTTCATTCAGCATCAACTACTTCAATTGTAACTTGCATTTTATCAGCAGGTTTATAATTTTTTTTATCTGTAATAATTGAAACATTTAACTTTTTATAGTCAGTTAAAACTTTTACAACTGATAATGCTCTTTTATAAACTGGAAGCGGATTTCATTTTTCACTTCAAATCAAAAATGCTTTTATATAAACATTTGGGTAATGCTTATCTGAAAGTTTTAATTCAATTTTATCTCAATAAGATTTGATGTTATGAATAAAATAATCCAAAATTCCATCATCTTTTTCCAAAACTATCAAAGCTTTTCAATTATTTACTGGAGATTTTAAAGTAAAATTTGCTTTTTCTCAAACTTTGTAAGTTATTTTATCAGCTTCAAGCTCTGTAACTGTATTGTTATCATTTCACCAAGATATATACTCATCTCAAGCTACATAAACACTTTGACTAGAAGTAAAAGTTTTTTTATTTTTTCAAGTATAACTAACTCTTAGTTCATATTCTCATTCTCACAAAGTTTTTGCATTATATTTCAAAATTCATTTACTATTTGTTGATAAATTTAATGTATTTTCAAGTTTTTTTTCTAAAGAATATTCATTATAAAATATTCCATCAACTCAAAGTTTTTTTACTTGTTTGTAATCTTTTTTATAAACTTCAATTTTTAGCTTTTTATTTGGTAATTCACGCGCTTCCCAATCCAAAGTTACAGCTTGAAAATAAATTCAATTTTTCTTATCATTATAATAACTTGCTTTAAGTCAAACATATCCATCAGTTGTATGAACTACCTTTGAAACACTATTACTTACTGTTTTTAGAGTATCTGGATCTGTTACATCGAAATTAAAAGTATATATTTTTTCAGCATTTTCACTTCCCGTTCCAAAGGTATAATCAAAATTAAATTCTCAATTTGCATCAACTTTAAAATTTTTTAAGGTGCTTAATAAATAATCTGCAAAATTACAATATCCCCAATATACACAATCAAAATAATTACTTCAAGTACCGAATTGATAATCACTATAGTTTTTCCCATCAAAGAAATAATTTTGACTTAATATAGAATAAGTTCAGTTGGTATTTACCATTTTCCCACCAAAATAATATTTTGGAGTTATTTTAAAATTTACTTTATCTCAAAGCAAAACATCATTTTTTTCACTTTCTATATTTACTTTAAAACTAGGTTTTCTATAAGCCTCAATGCTAAATCATCCATTTGTATAAACATAATCATAACTATCTTTTATAGAAAACTCAAATCTAAAATTTCATAATTGACTATCTTTGGGAATAACAAAACTTCAGCTAAAGTTTGAATTTTTATCAATTTTAACATCAATACTTCTATAAACTTGCCAATCATCTCAAATAATTTTCAATGTTCAAGATTTTATATTTGATTTTTTATATCAATCAAAATTAAATTGTCTTAAAATTCATTTTATTTGCACTTCATCTCATGGTCTATAAATTGGTCTATCAGAATAAACATAAGCAAAATCTTTTGTAGAACTGTCTTGTCCTGAAATATATTTAAAATCATAATTTGAGAAATAATCATCTCCTGAAACAACTGCTAAATATTTATCATTTTTTGCAGTAATATAAGAAATTGAAGAAAGTGAATCATCAATTACATAAACTTTTTTATTTTTATCAAAGCTATATTTTATTGTTACATCTTTTCAATTGTAATCATAAAATTTTAAATTTAATCATTCAATTTCAATATGTTTTTCTAAATCTGTTGCATATAAAAGCGATTTATTTTTAGCTTTTTCTACAAATAAACTCACATTTGTTCTCACAATAACATTTGAATTTTTTGTATTTCAAGCAGAAACTTTAACTAAAATAAAATCATTTGATAATTTTCGTCATAAAATATCTTTTTCTAAATCAAATTTATTATTTGTAAGTTTCCAATAAACAAGTTTCGTATCAAGTTCTCTTGAAATAGGTTTACAAGCTGGTGTAAAGTTTTCATCATATTTATGAATTAAATAATTTATATATCAATTTTCATCCATTTCACATACATCTATTTTTACTTTTGAAGTATTTATTGTTTGAATATTTAAAACAACTGGAACAGATTTTGGAAAAACATTAACATCATTTATAAAAGATAAATAAACATATTTATCAGATTCTTTTAAATTTCAAGTTTTTAAATTAAAAGAAAAAGTTTCATTTTGAGAATTTGAGTAAATATCGATTAGATTTTTTATATTTAATTTATAAGTAGTATTTGGAGAAAGTCTTGTTTGTAAAACATAAAGGGTTTCTCAAGTAGAAGCCTCAGGACAATATCATTTTTCAAGTAATTTTTTATTTTTTTCTTCAAAACTTAGTTCATATAAAGAGTTTTGAAATTGCCAATCATCTATATATTGTCATTCACTAAAACTTTTAATTATTCAAGAATTTGACAAATTTATAAATTTTTCAGGATTTACATAATAATCATTTTCCCAAGAAGAAATTCATGGATTTGTCAGATTATCTAAACGATTATTAACATACAAACAAGATCTAGAATAATCTATAAATTTAAATAAATTTATTTTTAGCTTTGGTGAAGTTTTATATGTAAAAGTTAAATCTTTTGTTAGTGATGGATTTGTTTGTTTTAAAATATTTATTGTGTAAGTGTTATCATTTTCCAAATTTTGTAAAATTTCAAGTTTTATAGATTTTTTATTATCAATTATTTCTTTTTTCTCATTTTCCTCTTTTAAATAACTTATTTTAAAATCTAGATTTTTATTATTTTTTTCATCTTTTATTACAAACAAATTTTTATCAAGAGAAACTACATCATAAAAATTCAATCTAAAAAATTCATCTTTATTAGATAAAAACTCGTTTGAATAAGTCGTTTCAATAGTATCAATCAAAGTTCATGTTTCACTATAAATATTTTTAAAAGTTTGAATTCAAGAAATTAGTGAAGTTGAAGTAATATTTTTTATAAATTCATTTTTAAGTTCAATATTTCAATATTTTGGTTTTAATCAAGGTTTAATTCTTATCTCATAATTTGTTTCATAACTAAATTCTCAAAACAAAGGTTTTATTAAAAACGAAGTTTCACTATTTTTTACACTTTCAACTTTAAAATTTAACTCTTCCCATTTTGAATTTGATAAATCTTTTGTATCTAGAGTTAATAAAGTCAAATTTTTAGTTATTTCTTCATTTGAAACAGGAAAATTAAAATTTAGATTTATATAATCTTTTGGAACAAAAGTATCTGCCAAATTCACTTGTAATTCAGGAGTTACAAAACTTCAAGTTAAAATATTTTCAAGTTCATAATTCATTCAAGATGAAGTTTTTATTTTATAATCATATTTTGTAGCTCAAGCAAATGAAGTTTTTGGAATAAATTCAACAACTGAAGATGTAGTCCAAACACATTTTCATTCAACTTTTGGAGTTATGTCAATTGGACAAGGTAATTTATCTCTGGAATCTAAATCAGTAAAATTAACCATTGGTAAACTAAAAAATACTACCAAATTTTTACCTAAATCTTCTAGCTTTTCTTCAGGTAAAACTTTTGTAACTTTTGGCCCAAAAACTGCTGAAACTATATAAACTAAATCATTTTCTAATGTATCATTTTTTGATGATTTAATATCTTTTGAAATAGTTAAAGTATAATCTTGTCCAATAGTTAGTTTTTCTGATAATTCATATGAAATAGTATTTTTATCTTTCAGTTTTACAACTCAAGGAACTTCTGGAGTGATTTTGAAAATATCTTTTGATATACTTTTTTCATCTAAATCTTTAGAAAAAGATATATCAATTGATTTTACATTATATGGAAGTTTTTTTATTCAAAGATCAAAATTTCAACCTGAAACTTCAAAAACTAAAGAATCAGAAAATTTTGAATAATTAAAATAAATAACAGCTGTTAAAATAGTTAAGAATAAAATTAAAAGTAAAGAATAAGATTTTGTTTTATTCTCTTTAATAAAAATACAAACTTTATTTTTAAAATCACAAATTTTATTCATAAATTGATAATTAAAAATTAACTAAGATTATTATATTCTTTTACTAAAAAATACAAATAAAGTAACAAAAAAAGTAATTTTTTAAAATTACTTTTTTATTAAATCCTCATGAACTGAATTTGCAGCCAAACATCACTCGGCAGCTGACATAATAGTTTGTTTAAATTTATTTGAATTAGTTGTTACATCTCATGCTGCATATAATCACTTAACAGAAGTTTCTTGTCTTTTATCAACTACCAAACATCACTCTTCATCTTTTTTAGGATTTAATTTTTCTACAACTTTCACATTTGGACTAGTTCAGATTGCTACAAAAACTCAATCAACTTTTAAAGTTTTTCAAGATTTCATTTTAACTTCTTCAACAAAAAATTTTCAAATAATTTCATCAATTTCTTCATTTAAAACAAATTCTATATTCTCTTTTTGTTTTGCTTTTTCTATCCAACTATTTTCTGCTTTAAAAGTATCACGTCTATGTACTATATAAACTTTTTTACAAATATCAGCTAAATACAAACTTTCAGTAATTGCAGTATTTCATCATCATACAACTACAACTGTTAAATTTTTGAAAAAATTTCCATCACAAGTAGCACAATATGAAACTCATTTTCAAAGAAATTCTTTCTCTCATTTACATCAAAGGTGTTTATGAGAATTTCAAGTTGCTACTATTACATATTTAGAAGAAAATTCTTTTCAAGAACTAGTTTTTAGTTTAAAAATATCTCAAACTTTTTCTAAGTCAGTTACAAGTTCATACAATATTTCACTTCAAGAATGTTCTGCATGAATTTTAAAACTATCCATTATTTCTTTTCCAGAAGCAGACAAAGTTCCAGGCCAATTTTCTACTTTATGAGAGGTAGCTAAAGCTCAACCTGGTTGAGCTCAGATAATAATATTTTTTATATTATATCTTGAAGCATACATTCAAGCCGGATATCAAGCTGATCAAGCTCATATTATTATTAAATCATGTGTTGTCATAATATTTTATTATTAACTAAGTTAAACTAAACTTTCTACTCTTTTCCAATCAACTAAACTCCAAAAATTTTCTAAATATTTAGCTCTAGCATTTCTAACATCTATATAATAAGCATGTTCCCAAACATCACATGTTAAAAGTGGTTTTTTATCTGACATAGTCAAAACACTTCAAGCATTTGATGTATTAATTATTTCAAGTTTTCAATCAGAGTTTAATATAAGCCAAGTCCAACCTGAACCAAAATTTCAAATTGCAGATTTTGAAAAAGCTTCCTTAAAGTTTTCAAAACTTCAAAAATCTCTATTTATTAACTTTAAAATTTTTCAAGAAACCGGTTTTGCATTTGGAGTTAATCCTAAAAAATAAAAGCTATGATTCCAAACTTGAGCTGCATTATTAAAAATTCATCCAGCTGGTGCTTTTTTAACAATTTCTTCTAATGATAAATTTTCAAATTCTGTTCAAATAATCAAATTATTTAAATTATCTACATAAATTTTATGATGCTTTCCATAATGATATTCTAGTGTTTCTTTTGAAATATATGGCTCTAAACTATCAATCTCGTAAGGTAATTTTGGTAGTTCGTGTAACATATTTTTAAAGTTAAATGATAATAATTCTCATTATAATAAAATATTTTATTTTTCAAGCAAATTTTTCTTTAAAATACTTGATTTATAAATTTCTGGTTTATAAGACTCTATTCTAATTATTTGCGTTTTTAAATTATTTTTCAAAATAAAATCTTTTAATAAATAACTAAATCAACTTTGATCATATCATAAACAAACTAAATCTGGCTTATATTTTTCTAAAAAATACATAGGATTATCTTCTTTTCAAATAAAAACTAAATCTGAAATTCAAGATTTTTCAACTTCATTTTTTCTTTCTAATTCAGAAAAATTTGGATAAAATCATTTCATTTTTAATACATTTTTATCAGTTGCAATAACTGTTATAAGTTTATCTCAAAAATTCTTTGCATAATTTAAAAAATATTTATGTCCTTCATGAAAAAAATCAAAAGTTCAAAAAGTCATTATAACTACTTCTTTATTTTTTGTAATTTTCACATCTTTTAAAATTTGTTTTTTTAGTTCTTCTAAATTATTAAACTTTTTATTTTCTCTAATTTTATATAAAATATAAATTTCAATTTCTTTAGAGTAAATATCTTGCAGAAAATCAAAAATATGTGCTTCAAAAAGCTTTTTTTCTTTTAAATAAGCTCAAATTCAAGAATATTTTTTTCCATCAATTATTACATTTACTCTATAAGTTCCATCTAAAATATTTTCATTATTACAAAAAATATTTACTGTAGGAAATCATATAGTTCTTCAAAGTTTTTTTCACTCTAAAACTTTTCCAGTTATTTTTTGAAACATTTTTCTACTTTTAAAATATATTTTTAAACAATATCAAATTTCAAAATTTAGCTTATTTAAAATTTTAAACTTAAAGATTTGTAATTTTTTGGTTACATAACTATGCTAAAAAACTATATATCTCCTCTATCTTTCATTGCGTCAAATATTCTTTTCATAGCAATTATATAAGCTCAACTTCTTAAAAATGTTTTATATTTTTTTGATGTTTCATAAACCTGTTTTGCTGACAAAGTAATTTTTTTAAATAATTTTTCATTAACTTCTTCCAAAGACCAATAATAATTTGTATTATTTTGAACAAGTTCAAAATAACTTACTATTACTCACCCAGAATTAGCTAAAATATCAGGAATAACTATAATTCAATTTTTAAAAAGTATTTCATCGGCATCTCAAGTAACAGGTCAATTTGCTAATTCTAGTATAACTTTAGATTTTACTTTTGAAGCATTTTTAACTGTAATTTGATTTTCAAGTGCAGCTGGAATGAGTATATCACAAGGTAATTCAAGTATCTCCAAAGTAGAAACTTTTTGTCAATCACAATAATCCACAACTGATTTTTTTTGTTTTTTTAAATTTTTGATTTCTTCTAAATCAATTCATTTTTCATTATAAACTCATCAAGCACTATCAGCTATTCAAACTATTATTGCTCATAAATCTTGCAACATTTGTGTAACTGTAAGTCAAGCATTTCAAGCTCATTGAATAATTACTTTTTTTCATTTAATATTTATATTTTCTAATTTCAAAATCTCTTGTAAAACAAAAACTCATCCTTGAGCTGTTGCTTTATCTCTTCATAAACTTCATCAACTAGAAATTGGTTTTCCAGTAAAACTTCCTGGAGAATAAACTCAAATAAGTTTTGAATATTCATCCATCATCCAAGCCATTATTTGTGGGTTTGTATTTACATCTGGTGCTGGCACATCTATTTCAGGTCATAAATATTTATACAATTCTCTCACATATCATCTAGAAAGTCTTTCAAGTTCCGTTTGTGATAATTTTTTTGGATCAACTATAACTCATCACTTTCCACCTCAAAGTGGAATATCTACAACAGCACATTTAAAAGTCATCCACATAGAAAGAGCTTTTACTTCATCTCTTGTTACATCTGGATGAAATCTAATCCCACCTTTAAAAGGTCCTCTAGCATCATTATGTTGACTTCTAAATCAAGTAAAAGTTACTATTCTACCATCATCCATTTTAACAGGAATATTTATTTCAATAACTCTTCTTGGATGAGAAATTATTTCATATTTATTTTCATCATCACGACATCATTCATATAAATCGCAAGATTTTTTGATTTGACTTCTAGCGTTTAAAAATGCATTTTCTATATTTTGTTCTAACATATTTTAAAATTTAAAAATAAAAACTATATTTTCTATAGTGTTTGTAGTTTAATATTATTTTTTTAAAAGTCAAATAAAAACTTGATTTTTAGCTAATTATAAATATAAATTAATAAATATTTTTTAAAACTAAAAAATGGATTTTGCATATACTTTACTTATTGTACTTTTTGTAATATTAATAATTTCATTTAATATTTTTATAATTTTACTTGATAAAAAAATAAAAGAACTTGAAAAAATTATAATTGATTTATTTGATAAAAGATCTGATTTAATACCTTCACTATATGAAATAACAAAAAAATACTTAACTAAGCATGATGAAGTATTTAGCGAAATATTAAAACTTAGAAAACTAAAATTCTTAAATTCGAAAAATGATTTTACTCAAATAATTCAAAACGAATTAAATATTCATCATGAGCTTAATTTTATTTTTAAATTATCAAATAAACATCCAAAAATACAAAAAAATGAGAAATTTTTACTTATAAGAGATTTGTTTTTAGAAAATGCGTCAAATATTTGAGATAAAATAAGTTTATATAAAAAAATAACTAAAAAATTTAATAATTTTTTAATTCTAAAAAACTTTACCATAATTTGATTATTTATAAATCTAGAAAAAAAAGAAAATATATAAAAAATGTAGGAAAAGCCCTACATTTTTTTATATTTAACTATGTAATTATGCTCTTTTTCTAACATACATAAACACAAGTCCTAAAATCATTGCCAAAATAATTATCAACATTTCTCTAGTTCAAGTTTGCGGTAAAGCTTCTGCAGTAGTTGCAACAGTCTCTGTTGAAACTCAAGTTTCTGATAATTCACCTGTTGATGTTGGCATAACTTCTTCTACTGGAGCAGCATTTAAATCTCAAATTGGAGTTTCATTTGTAGGTTGATTTGTAACAACTTCTGTTACATTAAATACTTCTGGAGTTTTAAAAGTAATCATACCATTAACTCAATTTTCTATACTATTTCCATCTTTATCAGATGCAAAAACTACTACTATATTGTATTCTGTATTTTCAGTCAAAGCTTCCATAGCTTTTGCTACAACTGCATTTGAACCCGATAATGCTAAATTTCCTAAAACGATTTCTTTAGTATCATCTGACTTTGGAGTTAATAAAAACTCAAACATACTTACATCTTCTATTAAATCTTTAGAAAATGAAATTTTTAAAGTATTAGCATCTACTACTGAAACTTCAGTCATAGAAAAACCTGGTACTTCCACATTATTTGCATAAACTGATGAAACAGTTAAAACTAATGCTAAAACTAGAATTTTTATTGTATTATACATATTTATATAAATTAATAAATAAAAATAAACTTGTAAAATTTTGTAACTTTTTTAAAATAAAAATAATTACGTCTTTATTATAACAGAAATTTTATTTATTTGCAAATATTTTATGAAAAAAAGTATAAATTGATTTAGTTTGATAGAACTTTTAGTTGTAATATCTGTTATTTGAATTGTTATTTTTTGAGCTAGTAAAATAAATTTCAACCCTCAAATAGACAAACAAAATTCACTTTTATTTTTAAACAATATTTTTACGACTATAGAAAAAATAAGAAATGATTCTTTATTTGGAAAATGAGTTTGAACTAATCTTTCTTATCCAGACAAATGGATAATAAGTTTAGCAAGACATAGAAACTTAAATATATCTTATTTAAGCTGAACTAATAATATACCTTATACAGATTTTCATATAAATTATTTAAATAATCTTGCATCTATAGAAAAATTAACTTGTAAAACTTTAGATAATTCTTTATCAAGTACTACAAATAATATAGAAATAGAAATAACTTGAAGCAATTTGACTTTATCTTGATGTACTTCTCCAAATCAAAAAATACTTGAAATAACAACAAAATACAAAAATTTTGAAAATATTATTAAACTAAATACTGTCTCTTGAGTTATAGAGAAGTTTTAGTTAATCATACATACATTAAGTCCATAATATCATAATATATTGTACAATTTAGAGTTTAAATAACAAAGATTAATATTGCTTGTTAATCTTGTTAGTATTGTGTATAAATCAATAATTTAAAGAGTTATATTGGGATAAATTCTTTTAATTTTTTTATATAATTATTTTTCTAACATTTTAACTCTTTTTTCAGTTTCTTTTGTTATCATATATTGGTATTTGATAACATGTTTGTTAAATTACTAAATCATTTTATACCAATATATTTACAATGTATTTTTATATAAATGTCATATTACATATTTATCTTAAGTGAATAAGGAAATATTTATCAACTGTAACATATTTTTAAACTTATGTTATTTTATTTTTAATAAAAATTATGCTGTATTTTTGACATATTGTCAAATATATGTTATTATATACTTGTGTTTATTTCTTAAAAATAAAAATATGACAATAAAAATAAATCTTTCTGCTTTAAATAAAGAATCTCAAGCAGAAATAAGTGATTTTATGAAATCACAAGAAACTCATCCAAATGAAGTTATAAAAAATGAAAAAACTCTAGAAACTAAAACAGAAGAAATCCAAGAAACTAATATAGTTAAGAAAAAAATTTCTCTAAAAGACATAAAAAAATCCTCAAATATAATTACAAAAAACATTTCTCAAGATATAGAAAAAGAAGAGATAGAGGGTGAAAATTCTCAAGAAGTTGTTGAATTTAAAGTGGAAGAAAAAGAGGAAGTAAAAGATAATCAAGAAGAAAAAACTAATTTAGAAAGATATTCTGAAGGTGAAAAATTGGTAAGAAAAAATAAATATAAAAAAGTTATTATTTCTTCATTAATAACTATGTTTTGTTTTATTATTTGATTTTGAGCTTACTTTTTAAGTTGGAAAATTAATATAAAATGAAATTTAGCAGAAAATAAAAATAATAAAATAACAGTAATAAATGAATATAATGATTGAACTATGGAAGTTATAAAACATAATAATCTTTCTATAGAAGAAGTAAAACAAAAAGAAAATGAAGTTTTTTGAAATGAAACTATTTCAGAAGTAAAAAATGATATTGTCAATGAAAGTGTAGAAAATCAAGTTGATAATACGACAAATTCTAATACAATAAAACAAAAATTAAAAAATCATTTAATTCAAAAATATAAATCTAAATAAAAATATGAAAAATATAGAAGAAATAAAAATAAGAAAAGATATTCCTGATGTTATAATATATATAAACGATTTATTTGACAAAGCCATTTTAGATAATATTTCAGATATACATATTGAAACTATAAAAAATTTTATACTTGTTCGTTTTAGAAAAGATTGAGATTTTATAATTCATGATAAAATATCTCCAGAACATATATCTACGATATTAACTAGATTAAAAGTTTTATCAAAAGTAAAAATAGATGAGAATAAAAAACCTCAAGATGGAAAAATAGTTTATACATCAGAAAAATATAAAGAAACTATTGATATAAGAGTTTCTACATTACCGACAATTTACTGAGAAAAAATTGTAATGAGAATATTAAGACAAGATATTAGTTTATTAAATCTTGATGGAATTTGATTTTTTGAAGATAATTTAAAAAAAGTAAAAGAAGTTTTGAAAAGTAAATATGGTATCATACTTGTAGCTGGACCTACTTGAAGTTGAAAATCAACAACATTGTTTAGTATATTAAAATATTTTAATCCTTTGGATTATAATATTTCTACTTTAGAAGATCCTGTTGAATACAATATAGATTATATAAATCAATCACAAATAAAGCCTGAAATATGATATACTTTTGCATCAGGACTTAGAAGTCTTGTTAGACAAGACCCAGATATAATTATGGTTTGAGAAATAAGAGATAAAGAAACTGCTTTGTTATCTATAGAGGCTGCTTTAACTTGACATCTAGTTTTATCTACAATTCATACTAATTCTGCTGCAGCAACAATACAAAGACTTATAAATATGTGAATTGAACCTTTTTTAATAGCAAGTGCGCTAAAAATGGTTATTTCACAAAGACTTATAAAAAAAGTTTGCCAACATTGTAAAAAAGAGTATATTCCAGATGAATTTACAAAAGCTAAAATCAAAAAAGAGTTATTTGATATAATGGATGAAAATGAAATAAATGAGCTAACTTTCTATAAGTGAATATGATGTGAGCATTGTAATAACACATGATATAGTTGAAGGATATGAATTCATGAAGTTTTAGAACTTTGAGATTATTTAGAAAAAAGTATTTTAGAAATGGCATCAGCAAATGAAATACACAAAATAGCAAAAAAACAATGAATGATAACTATTATGCAAGATGCTATATTAAAAGCAACTATGTGAGAAACAACTCTAGAGGAAGCTTTCAAACTAATTTAGTTAATTATGTTTAATATATTTAAAAAAAAGAAAAAACAAATAGATACTATTGCCGCAACAAACTTCAATAATGTATTAAAAGTTATTGAAGATTTTATATTATTTGAAGAATTCAATAAAGCAAGTCTTGCTATAAATGAAGTAATAGAGAAAGAAAATGAATCTTTTAAAATTTATATAGAAAAAGTTGAAGAAAAAAATAAAAAAAAAGAACTTGAAAATTTTAAAAAAAAGCTTGAAAAACTTTACAAACTAAAAGAAAAAAATGATAAAAAAAAAAGAAAATACGAAATTAAAATATTACAAAAAAGAAAAAAAGAAGAAATAAAATTTGTAGAAAAAAAAGTTATAGAATTATGTTGAAATGGAAACTTTTATGAAGCTATATCTTTATTAAATAATTTGCTTGAAAAAAATATAAATAACCTACAAACTATAAACTTTGTAAATAAACAAAAAAAAGAAATAAATAAAAATATAGAAAAATATAAACAAAAAAAAGAAAAAGAAATTAAAAAAAATGCTTTCATGCAAGCTCAAGAGCTAATTTGAGAAATAAAAAACAATGTAATTATTCAAGAAAAAAAACTACAAAATCAAAATAATTTAAATTTTATACAAAAATTAAAAAATAAATTAAATTTTTATTGGATATTTAAAAAAAGATTAAAAGATAAAAGACTTTTAGATGAAATAAATTTATTATTACAAACTTATAATGAAAAAAATGATTTAATAGCAAAATCAAAACTTACACAAGTTCATTCTGGAATTTCTAAAGAAATATATTGAGAAAAAATAAATTGATTTGACTTATATTGAAAAATAATGTGAGCAGATAAAATATCTGGAGATAGTTTATGATTTCACAAAACAAAAAATAACAATGTATTTTTTATTTGAGATGCTACATGACACTGAGTAAGAGCTTGATTTATAATAAGTCAAATGACAAAAAAATTTCATGAAATTGTTTGAAATGAAAAATTAGAAAAAATAGTTATGGAAATAAATAATTCCTTAAAACAAGAATTAAAAAGCTGAAATTTTATCACATCTATATTTTTTAATATAAATAAAAATTCAAATAATACACTAGATTTTGTTTGAATGTGACATCAACCTATTTTTGTTTATAGAAAAGCAACATGAAAAACAGAAAAAATAATTTCTGGATGATTAGCTGCTTGAATAAGAATTATAAAAGAAATTGAAAATGTGAAGAAAAAAAGCATAATATTTGAAGATGGAGATATTTTGATATCTTATACAGATTGAATTGTTGAAGCAAAAAATGAAGCTTGAAAAATATATTGAATAGATAGAATAGAGAAAAAATTAGAAGAATTTGCTAAAAACACTAAATCCTCTTTAGAGGATATTTATAAAAAATTTATTGATGATTTAAAAAATTGGACTTGATGAAAAGCAAACTACAATGACGATGTAACTATAATTTTACTAAAAAAAGATAAAAATAAAGATATTTTAGATAAAATAGACAAGGTAGATGAAATAATTGAAAAAGAATGACTTGATAAAAAATTTAAGAAAAAAATAATATGAAAAACTATGGAAGAAATAAAAGAAGAAATTGAAAAATTAAAAAAAGAAAATGCATTAAAAGGTATTATAAAAAATTTAGATATAATTTATAAAACTTGAGAATTACCAAAACTAAAACAAGATTGTATAAGATATATAAAAGAATGATATATTCACAAAAAAATAAATTATTATCTAAAAAAAGCTCTAGATAATGAAAATGAATTTAAAATAAAACAAAAAGAAAAAAAAATACAAGATAAATACAATGTTTTAAAAGAATTATATAAAAAATGAGATTATGAAACTGTAATTAGTGAGTGTTATAATATTATATCAAAAGATGGAAATATATAATAATTTATAATTTATGTTTAAAGATAATTTTCTTGATAAATACGGAAATTTTAATAATAAAAAATTTTTAATATTACTCCAAAAAGCACAAAAATGATTAAAAAAAAGAAGAAACAATTCTAAAAGTTTAAATGATATTGAAATAAACCTTTTTAATAGTGTATCTCAAAAAGAAATATGGCAATTTATAAATAAATTATCTATTTTTATAAATAGTTGAATTGATGTAAAATGAGCTTTTAATATCATAGTAAAACAAACTAAAAATACTTATTTAAAAAAAATAGCTAATGAAATAAAAATAAATATAGATTATGGTATAAGTATAAGTGAGTCTATGATACAATATCCAAAAGTATTTGATAATTTACTTATAGCTTTAATATCAGTTGGAGAAAAAACTTGAAATTTATGAAAAGTTTTACAAGAAATAAATAAAAAATTACTTGAAAATATAGAGCTAAAATGAAAAGTAAAATGAGCTTTGATTTATCCTGTTATACTTTTAATTTTAACTTTCTCAATGGTAACTTTTATGATGGTTTTTATCATACCAAAAATTACTGAAAGTTTTGCAAAAACTGCGACAGAATTACCTTATCTAACACAAGTTATAATAAATATCTCTAACTTTTTTAGAAATGAATGGTATATGCTAGTTTGATGAATAGTTTTTTTTATGATTCTTTTAAAAATACTAAAATCAACTTATTCTTGAGAATTATTTTTAGGTTATATTTCTATAAATATGCCTATTTTTTGATATATAGTAAAACAATCAAATATAGTTTATTTTATAAATTCTTTTACTCTTTTAATGGAAAGTTGAATTTTACTTTTAGATGCTTTAAAAATATCTAGTCAAGTAGTTCCAAATATACATTATAAAAGAGAAGTTATTAGAATAAAAAATGAAGTGGAAAGCTGACTTACTATCTCAAAATCACTTGGATTAAACCTAGAATATGATACAAATGTTTATTTAAACAAACTTTTTCCAGAAGAGTTTGCCTATATAGTAAATACATGAGAAGAAACCTGAACTTTATCAGAAAGCTTGAAAAAAATATGAATAAATTATACATATGAATTAAAAAGATATATATGAAACTTAGCTACTATGTTAGAACCATTTATCATCATAATAATTTGATTTTTAGTTTGAACAATAGTTATTGCTATTATGCTTCCATTTTTCAAACTTTGAGAAATTGCTAAAAAAATGTAATAATGTATTAGTATCTGAAACTATTAAATTTTCAAAAAATATGAAAATAAAATATACATAATTTTTAAACCAAGTATTTTGAAAAGAAATAAATTATTTACATTCTCTCCAATTTTTTCCTATTCATATATCAACAATAAGTTTTATTGGAGTATTTATAATATTTTCCATAATTTCAGGAATTTCTTTCTTGATTATCTCAATTTCATCTAAAACTACATCAAACACAAGTTCATCATGAACTTGCATAATCATTTTTGATTTAAGATTTTTTTCACGCAAAAATTTTCAAACTTTTATCATAGCAATTTTTATAATATCAGCAGAAGTTCATTGAATCGGCATATTGATAGCCTCCCTTTCAGATGCTTTTTTTATAACAGAATTATTATCATTTATATTTGAAATAAATCTCTTTCTACCAAACATCGTTTCTACATATCAATTCTTTTCACAATCAGAAATAGTTTTCTCAAAAAACTCCAAAACTTTAGGATATTTTTCATAAAATTTATTTATGTATTCTCTTGCTTCACCTAGAGAAACTCAAATCATTTTTGACAACCCAAATGGACTTATTCAGTAAATTACTCAAAAATTTACTGCTTTTGCAATCCTTCTTTCATCATTTGTAATATCATCTTTTCAAAATAAAAAATATCAAGTATTTTTATGAATATCAATTCAAGACTTAAAACTTCCAAGTAGATTTTCATCTTCGCTTAGAATAGCTAAAAGTCTCACTTCTATTTGAGAATAATCAAATGCAACCAAAATATTATTTTCATCAGATGGAACAAAAGCTTCTCTTATAGTTCAACCAAGTCAATCTGATGATGGAATATTTTGCAAATTTGGATTAGTTGATGAAAGTCTTCCAGTTGTTGTGATAGTTTGATTATATGAAGTATGAATCTTTTTAGTATTTTTATCTATAAGCTTTGAAAGTCATTCAACATAAGTTGATTGAAGTTTTGTGTATTGTCTATAATTTACTATATGTTTAGCAATAGGATACCTAAAAGATAGACTTTCCAAAACTTCACTATCTACTGAAAATCAAGTTTTTGTTTTTTTTCACTCTGGAAGTCATAATTTTCCAAAAAGTATTTCCCCAACTTGTTTAGGTGATTTTATGTTAAAATTTTCTCAAGCTAAAGTTAAAATAATTTTTTCTTCTTTTTTTATCTCTTGTTCTAAATATTTTCATATTTCAGCTAACTTCTCACTATCAACTTTTACTCAAGTAATTTCCATATCCTTTAAAACTTCTAAAAGCGGAAGTTCTATTTCATTTAAAACTTTGTCATTTATTATTTGATTTTTTTCTTGTAATTCATAAACCTTTGCTGTTATATAAACATCTTCAGTAGAATAAATAGACGCTTCATCTAAAGCAACTTCCACAAAATTTAGTTCTTTTTTTCTAGTTACTTCATCATAAGAAATCATTTTATAATCAAAATATTTCTTTGCTAATAAATCTAACGAAAGTCATTTTCTTCCGGGATTTTGTATGTATTCTCCAAGTAATGTATCGTAAATTTTTGACATAAAAAATCTATAAAATATATAAGTTATTTTATAGATTTTTAAAAAATCTCAAATTTAACTTCAAGTTAATCTTTTTAAAATTCAAATTACTTCATATCTTGTAATATTTTTATTTGGATAAAAATAATTATTTACAACAGGAAGTAAGTCATTTTTAATTGAATATTCTACATATTTTGCAAACCACTCTCATCATAAAACATCATTTAATTTTTGTGAAAAAGTATTACTTATTTCTCAAACAAAAAGTACAATTGCCATTTTTAAAGCTTCAACTCTTGTTATATTTCAATTTGGATTAAATTTTTTATTTGAAGTTGAAACAAGTCTTAAATTAACAGCTGTATTTATGTATTTTTTCTGCCAAGCTAGTTTTATATCTGTAAAATAATTATTGTTATCATTTGATAAATTAATTCATTTTACTAAAAAAATTAGTTTTAAAAACTCTGTCCTTGTTATAAAATTATTTGGTCTAAAAGTATTATCTGGATATCAAACAACAAATCATTTTTCAGCTAATTCATTAATGTAATCATAATATTTATCATTTTTACTTATATCTTTAAAGTTTTTTTTTTCATCTCAAGTAAGACTTGATAAAAAATCGATACTTGAATCAGAAATGATTGCAGGATTTGAAGTTGCTAATTTTACTTTTTCTTCTTGTATTGGTTTAGAAATAACTTCTTCTACTTTTATAGTTTCAATTGGTTTAGTTATAGTTTCTATTTTCTGAATTTTTTCTACTTCTATTTCTTCACTCACTTCTTCTTTTATAATTGGAATTTCTTCTTTTTCAATTTCTAATTTAATCTCCTTTTCTTCTTTAACTTCCTCTACTTTTGGAGTTGAAAATCAACTGTTTTTTCTATACTCCTCTACTTTATCAAGATAAACTAATGGATTTATAGTATAAAGTTTTGCTTTATCAATTCAAAGTCATATATTTACTCATCAAGTAAAAGAAGTTCAAGCAGCTTTTACTTCCGCACCAGTAAAAGGCCAATAAGCATGAAATGGTGCTTCTTGCTTATCTATTTGAAAATGTAAATGTTCCCCAAAACTATTTCAAGTATTTCAAGTATTTCAAATTATATCTCATTCTTTAACTATATCTCAAATATTTACTTTTATTTCACTTAAATGTTGATAACAACTATAAAGAGTTGTAGTTCTTGATAAATCTTCTGGATGTGGCGCATTTTGGTGTTCTATAAAAACAAATTTTCCATAAGCTCAATCTTCTCAAGTTTTAAATACTTTTCCATCTAAAACTGATAAAACTTCTTGTTTTTTACTTACTGGAATTATATCAACACCAGGATGACTTCAGTTTCACTCAGTATAATCTCAATTTTTATAAGTTCATAAATATACAACAGTAAATCTATGACCTAATGAAGGTAAATTGTTTGGGTCATATTTTTCTTTTATTTTTAATGGGTACATAAAAATTTAAATTAAAAAATAAATCACAAAAGTATTTTAACATATATTTTTAAAAAAACAAAACAAAAGTAATTGATAAATAAAAAAAATTGTTATAATTTAAAAAGTTAATTATTTTAATCAAAAATAAATGAATAAGTTTGATGAAAAATTTTTCTCAAAATATGTTTCTAGTTGAACTAAAATAAACGAAGTTGTTCATAAACATATTATTGTAATAATTGATAAAATAATTCTTACTTATTTTTTTGGTGCTATTTTACCAAGTTTTTTATATTATTATTCTGATAGTATAAAATCGTTTATTCCGTTTTTTGTTTTGGAAATTTTTATAATTTGAGTTTTTATAAAATGAATTTATGATATTTTTGACTGGTATAATGATGTTTGGATTTTAACTGATAATGAAGTTATTGATTTGGAATGGAGTTTATTTTCATCAGACAGTGTTTTTGTAAAATATGATTGAATTGAGGGGCTTCAACTTATAGAAACTTGATTTATAGATACTATTTTAAATAAATGAGATATTGTTATAAATAAACTTGGATGATGATGACAATTTTTATTAGAATGAGCTAATAATCCTTTTAAAAATATAGAAAAAATAGACAAAATTTGTAATGAAATAAGAAAAAATAGAAAAGAAAAACATGGTTTTTGAGAACAAAATTTTGAAACTGTTTTAAAAGCTTTATCTGGAGTAGTTGAAGAATATTTATGAAAATCTTGATACAAAAAAGATGATTCTGAAGAAAAAAAAGCTCTTATAAAAGAAGTGAAAAAAAAGTGAGGAGTTATTGATTTAACAAAATAATATGCAAAATACTTTAAAAAATATTCCAAAACTTCCCTGAGTTTATCAGTATTTTAATAAATCTTGAAAAATCATATATATAGGAAAATCTATGAATTTACATTCTAGAGTAAATTCATATTTTAATAGTAAATCAAAACTCAATTTTGCTAAGAAAAAAATGGTTGATGAGATAGATAAAATCGAAACTATTATCACAAATACTGCTATAGAAAGCCTTTTACTTGAAACAACTCTCATAAAAAAACATAAACCAAAATACAATATTTTAATGAAAGATGATAAAAATCATACTTACATAAAAATCACAGATGAAATATTTCCAAAAATCATAAAAACAAGAAATAAACTACTCTCTAATTCTTCTTCATCAAGAAGCAAATCTAAAATTTCCTCCAATAATAAAAAGAAGCTAGGAGGTATTTATTTTTGACCATATATAAGCTCAAACTATGTAAATAATATTATAAAAATAACAAAAAAAATATTTTGACATAGAAGCTGTAATATAATTTTTGAAAACGAAAATAAAATAAAAGTTAGTAATGGTTCAAAAATTCCTTGTATTGATTATTATATAAAAAGATGTGCAGCTCCATGTCTTTTAAAAGAAGAAAATACAAAAAATTATAATAATAGTATAAAAAATATTAAAAACTTTTTAAGCTGAGACTTTGAAGAAGTTATAAAAGATTTAAAAGAAAAAATGAAATTATATGCTAAAAATTTAGAATTTGAAAAAGCTTCAGAACTCAAAGAAGATATTTTATCTATTGAAAGTTTAAATCAAAATCAAATTGTTAGAGATGTTATTTGATTTGATGCTGATATTATAAATTTCTTAGAAAAATATGGTAAATTTTATATATCGAAAATTGAAGTTAGAAATGAAAAAATTACTTGAATATATAATTTTGAAATTGAAGATAAACTACAAGATTTTGACTTGAGTATAAGGTTTTTTATAGAAAATAATTATTTAAAGAATAATAAAAAACTTGCTTTAATTTTACCTAAAGAAATAAAAATAGAAAAAGAAATTTTAAAAGAACTAAAACTAAAAATTAAAATTCCAAAAATTTGAGAAAAAACTGAAATATTGTGACTTGCATACAAAAATGCTTTTGAATTTGCTACCAAAAATCATCTTGCTTCTTTATCAGTAAAATGATTTACGAAAAAAAATATGCAAGATTTACTACAAATACTTTGATATAAACAAATAAATAAAAATATAATTTTTGAATGTAATGATATTTCTCATATTTCAGGAAATCATACTGTAGCTTCAAGAAGTGTAATAGAAAACGGTAAAACAAATCCACAAAAATACAAAAAATTTAAAATAAAAACTCTAAATACTTGAGAAATAAATGATTTTAACTCTATGAAAGAAATTATGACACGTCGTCTAGCAGAAATAAAAAAAACCAAATTTGTACCAGACCTTATAATAATTGATGGTTGAAAATGACAACTTTCAAGTGTAGTTGAAATAATTAATAAAGAAAAATCAAAAGAAGAAAATAAATATTTTTTAGAATTATTTAATTCATTGCAACTCGTTTCACTCGCTAAAAAAGAAGAAGAATTTTTTTTACCATGAATTTATGAAAGTATAAAAATAGATAAAGAATCAAATATTTTAAGAATGATACAAAAAATCAGGGATGAAGCTCATAGATTTGCTATTACTTTTAATCGTGATATTCGTATAAAAGCAAGTAAAAAAAATATTTTAGAAGAAATTCCTTGAATCTGACCAAAAACTAGAAGCAAACTTTTAAAACATTATGGAAGTATTGATAATATTCAAAACGATAATGAGCTTAAAAAAATACTAAAAAAGTCTCAAATTGAAACTTTAGAAAATCATGGGATAATTTAAACTTTCTCTATTCTGCTACCACTTCTATCATCAATTATTTTGTATCAAGCTTCTAATAATTCATCTCTTAAATTATCTGCTAAAGTGAAATCTTTAGCCTTTTTTGCATTATTTCTTGCTTCAAACTTTTGCATAATTTCATTTGGAATTTCTTCAAAATTTAAAATATCTAAATCTAAAATACTTAAAACACTATCAAATGTTTTATACATATCAAAAAGTGCATTTGCTTCTCATAGCGATAATTCACCACTATCTACTTGAGTATTAGCAAAATTAATATACATAAAGAAAATTGAAAGAGCTTCTGGCATATTAAAATCATCTTCTAATTTTTCACAATACTTTCTAATAAAATCTTGTAACTCTTCCCTAAAATCTCTTCTAAACTTTTTATCTTTTAAAATTCAAGATTTTATTACTCTATATAATTTCTTTATAGCTTCATCAATTTTTTTTATTGTATTAAAATTTTGTTCTAATTTTTCGAAAGAAAAATCAACATTTTCTCTGTATTTTCCGTTCATAAAAGAAAGACGAATAGCTCTATAAAGAATTGAACTATTCAATCTAGAAGTTAAAGACCCGCCTTCAAGATTATTAAGAAACCTCTCTTCTAAATCTCTTATAGTATAAAAATTATTTGCTGATTTAGACATTTTTTTCCCATTTACTAAAAGATGTCATGCATGAATCCAGTATTTTGAAAAAGTTTTTCCAGTATATCATTCACTTTGAGCTATTTCATTTTGATGATGTGGAAAAATTAAATCAACTCATCCCATATGAATATCTATTTGTTCTCAAAAATACTTTAAATTACAAGCTGAACACTCTATATGCCAACCTGGACGTCATTTTAATATTCTTTTTTCTCCATCAAAATCAAATACTTTTTCCCAATAATTTTGTCCATCACTTTTTTTATATGCTTTCCATAATACAAAATCTGCTGCATTTTCTTTATCATATTCATCATTATTAATTCTGACTGAAGTTTTCATTCCAGAGAAATCAGTATGAGCTAAATTTCAATATTTTTTGAATTTTTTTATTTCGTAATAAATACTTCCATCATCTCAAAAATATGCATATCATTTTTTTATAAGACCATTTATCATTTCAACCATTTCATCTATTAAAGTTGAAATTGGCACAATATTGTCAGCTAAAGTGATATTGAGTTTTTTTATATCTTCTAAAAAATAATTGGTGTATTTTTTTGTAAATACATCCAAATTTTCCTGTGATTTTTGACTATCTCTAATGGTTTTATCATCTATATCAGTAATATTCATCGTAGTTTTAACTCTATATCATAAAAATCTCAAGGTTTTTATAACATAATCTTCAAAAACATAGGTTCTTAAATTTCAAATGTGTGAAAAATTATAAACAGTTGGACCACAAAAATAAACTTTTACTTCTTCTTGTTTTAAAGGTTTAAATTTTTCTTTTTTTAGTGTTAAAGTATTGTAAATTTCTAACATATTTTTTATTAATTATTATTTTCTTCTTCTGTTTTTTTATCTTTTTTACTTCATTTTCTTCCACTTATTTTATCAAGCATAATTTTTGAAACTTTTATAGGATCGCAATAATTTTCTTTTTTCCCATCAATTATTACATTTGGTCAAGCATTACAATCTAAAAGACAACCACAATTTTTAACCTTAACATTATCCAAATGAAATTTCTCTATATCACTATTTATTCTTTTTAAAATATATTCGCTAAATCTTTCTTTACATATTTTTCCTGTACAAACTTGTATTTTCATATTTTTTATTTTTAATTCTAAATCAAGTTTGATTATACAAATAATCAAAAAAAAGACAAAAAAATTTGCATATAAAATTTTTTCTATATAATAAGCAAGCTTTTAAAATATAAGCCGAGTTAGCTCAGTGGTAGAGCAGCGGACTGAAAATCCGTGTGTCGCAAGTTCAATTCTCGCACTCGGCACCATTTGTGTTAAAAAAATCTAATCCCTCATTAAGCTCTAATATAAAAGACTTATGAGGGGGTTATTTTTATGCTCAAAAAACAGAATTTTATTGATTTTTCTTTTTTGAACATAGGAAGTATTTTTATAGATTATAGATGAATAAATTTTAAGTTTTTTCTTTTAAAACTTCATCTTTGATAGTTTCAGTGCTGATTTTCTTTTTTAGTCAAATAAATTCGTTTTCTTTAAAATCAAAATGAGAAAAAGTTGAGTTTTTTTTATTAATTTGATATTATTAACCAAAGCAAAATTATAACAAGCTCTAATTTGGTTCTCAATTGATTGCGTTTATTTTCCTGATGCTTCATTAGTTGTTGATTTTCTGACATAAATTACATATTCTATATCTTCAATATTTTCTATTTTTTTATCTTAGTTCTCAATGCTTTTGATTAACCAAAATAACTTTTATTATAATAACATAAAGAAACCTAATTTTTAGGTCTTTTTTGTTACTTAATAATATTTTTTAATTCACTCACTAACTTTTTTATTTCATTATCATTTTTTTCAATAATTTCAATTATTTCAAGTGGAAATCTTAAATTTTCAACACTAGCTTTATTTGGATTTTTTGCTGATAAATCATAATCTTTTATATCTTCAACTTTTACTATCCAAGAGTTTTCTCAAACGACTCTATTTTTTAGTAAATTTGGGATTTCTTTTATTTCATCATAAGTAATAGGTTTATTTTTTGTCAAAGTTCTTCAAATATTTATTTCATAATACCAAATATCTTTTGTACTTCAATTTCTATCAAAGAAAATGATATTTGTTTTTACTCAACTGTAAAGCAAAAAAATTCCAGGAGGAAGAGAAACTATACTATGAAGATTATAGTTTTCTAATAATTCTTTTTTGATATCTTTAAAAGCTTATCATTTTCTCTTTGTTCATAATCATCTAAAAATTTTAAAAATAAAATCCAACTGATTTGCTCTGTATAATGCATAGATAGCACCAGAGATACTATCATCTCTTCTTAAAATATCGGTAATTCTTGAAATTTGTTGTTTCATAATTATTTTTTAAAAGATAAAGATTTAAAATCCCAAAACTTATCAAGTGTTTTTTTGTATTGCTCTAACATAAATTTATAATATTTCTTTTTATTTCCTGAACTACAAGAAGCAATAGCATTTGAATAAGATTTATAATTATCTTTAAAAACTATCATAGGAAGCATATTATTTTGAAGCAATATTTTATTCATAAAAAATCTTCCTGTTCTTCCATTTCCATTTTCAAACGGATGAATTTGTTCGTATTTTAGATGAAAATCAAAAGCTAATTGTAAAGAAAAAATAGTATTTTTATTTGTTTTATAAAAATCAAGTAAATCATTTATTTCTTTTACTACATTATCAGGATGAGTAGTAGCATTATTATTAGCAACATTTACAACTTTTTTAAATCATCTTGGATATTTAAGTCCTGTTTCTTGTAAAAGATTTTTTGTTAATATATGATAAACTTTTTTTATATTTGCTTCATTAAATACAAATTTAGTATTTAGAAAAGTCCAGGCAAGATAAGAATTTTTTACTTCTTGTATTTCATTTTTTACTTTGTAGGTATATTTTTTATTTTCTATGATTTTTTCTACTTCTTCTGGTGGGATTTTACTTCCCTCCATATTATTAGAATGATAAATAAATTGAGTTGGAAAAGAGTTTTTCATTTTTCATTTATAAAAAACTCATTGTTTATAAAGTATTTCAGATTTAGATAATTCTTGTCAAAGATTTTTTTTATTTATTTCTTCTTTTATATCATCAAATAAATCTAAAACTTCAATATTATTAGTTAAAAAAATAGATTTAAATATTATTTCTTTTAATATTTCTTTATTATATACTTCATTTTCAAAATTTTTATAACTTTCTGAGTCAAAAATAAATTCACTTTGTTTTTTTGTGATATTTAAAATAGTTTCTTCACTTATAAAATCATCAATTTTAGTTGAGATTTTTTTTTGTAAATACTTTTTTGTCAGGTATTTCCCTGACGATTTTTGTTCTATATACATAATAAAAAAATTATAAGGACCTATATAATAATAGTTTTTATATAAAAATCAATAGAAAATAATTTTTATTATGATTTTTTTTGTTTTATATAAGCAATTACTACAAGGGAGAATTTTTATTCTATTTTTTTACTCTTTTACAAATCTCCCCTCAAAAGCATCTTTTAACAAACTTTGTTTGAGTTCTTCTAACTGCTTTAGTTGCAACTCATGCTCTGTTTTTAATTCTTTAATTTTTGTAAATACTTGGTCTAAATATGAAACGATTTCTTTTTGTTTTTCTAATGACGAAAGTGGGATTTGAAAACTTTTTAATTGAGAAACTGATAATTGTGGAATACTGCTTCAAAATTGTTTTAAATTTATTGTATTTAAAATATATTCTAAATATTTTAAATCTGCTAATTTTTGTTTGGGAATTAAAACCAATAATCTAACAATTGGATAAAATGGTTCTAATTTTAATTTAGTAAATCAAATTGTTCATCTTGCTGAAATTGTTATAGCTGGTTTTATTACTTTTGGTTTTTCTGTATATCAATAAAGTCAGTCTTCTTTAATAGCATTTGCAAAAATTGGTATATTATATTTCTCTGTTTTTTCTTTTTGAATATCTTCAATTTTTTAGTAAATCTCATCAAGCAAATAATTCTTCTACAACATCTCAAATTAATACTTTTTTAAAATCTCAAAAACTTTCTAAAACATTTTGTTCTTTTATTGGATACATAAGATTTAAGTCAAATTATCTTTTAAATTTTTATGGTAGTTTCAAGTTTTTTATTAAATCTGTAATATAAGTTAGGGTTAGAGTAGTTATTTATTAAAATCTATTAAAATTTGTTGTATAATAAGTTTAAATTTCATTAAGATTTCGCTTACATTATATTTAAATTCAAATTCTTTCAAATGTAAATAAAAGAATGCACTAATCCATAACATATTGTGCAATTTTAGATTTAAGTAAGAAAAATTAGTATTGCTTGTTAAATATTGTAATATAAACATCTATAGGTGTCAAATTTTGCGATTTTTTGCAAAAAACAAAAGAGTAAGAAGTTTAAATTTCTTACTCTTTTGTTTTTAATTACTTTCTTGTAATTTTCAAATTATTCTATTATATTACACTTTCATGAACTTTTGCATTGTTTTATTTTTTCTCCTTTGGAGGAATTGCATAATAATTGAAAAGATACTCTGAAATACGAGAAAAAGTTCTAGCAACTGTTTCTCAACCATATATAGACGACCTTGGTCTTTCTATTTTTACAATCATTACAAACTTTGGATCCTCAGCTGGAGCATATCAAGCATAAAATCACATAGTAGAAGCTTGTCCTGATTCATATTTTCATCTATAAGCAATTTGGGCAGTTCAAGTTTTTCAAGCTATAGAATATCATTTTACCCCTCAATTTTTAGCAACTCAATTATTTACTCAATCAACTAAAACTTCTGTCATAATTTTTGAAGTTTCTTCTTTTATTACTCTATGTGTTGGTTCTGATTTATTTATAATTTTTTTTCAATCAGAAAATTCTATTGATTTAACTATTTGTGGTTTATAATAAACTCAACCATTAGCTAAAACACTATAAACTGAAGCCATTTGTATCATAGTTGTTGTAATTCATTGTCCAAATGATGTCGTAAAAAGTTGAGCTTTAGACCATTTTTCATAAGGTTCTAATTTTCAAAAAACTTCTCACTCTAAAGTTATCCCGGTTTTTTTACCAATTCAAAAGCTATCTAAATATTTATGAAATAAAGAAGCTCAGATTTTTTGTGCTATTCTAATCATTCAAACATTACAGGAATAATTCATTGCATTTTGAAAAGTATTGTATCACAAACAATGAGAAGAAACATTTTTAATCGTAAAATTATCTATTTTTACAAATCAATCATCTTTATACATATCATATCTATTTAATTCTCAACTATCTATTGCTGCAGCAAAAACTATTGGTTTAAAAATACTTCAAGGCTCATACAAGTCTTGAATAATATCATTTTTATAAACTCATCATCATTTTCTATTTACAAAAACATATTTTTCTAAAGACCAGTCATTTAACTCTTCCCTATCTATTTCTCTTAAAAGAATTTTTTTTCCATCATAAAAATACTCATCTCCATTTATATTATCAACAGCTAAAACTCTAGCTCAAAGTAAATTTATATACGGATTTGGAAATTTTGAAGGTGTGACTTTTTCCAGTTCAAAAGCATCTCCAGGAGAATTTGGATTAAATCTTGGATGACTTGCCATAGCTATAATATTTCCAGTTTTAGGGTCCATTATAACAACACTTATATTATTAGCTTGATAATCAAGAATGTCTATATCAATTATTTCTTCAACTTTTTTTTGAATATTTCTATCAATAGTCAAAGTAATATTTGCTCAAGCTAAAGCTGATTGAGTTTCTAAACTCATAGGTTCTATAAGTCTTCACATTATATCCTTTTTAGAATAACTTTGAGAATTTTTTCATTTTAAAATATGATTATAATATCATTCTATTCAATATTTTCATTCTCATTGATTATCTACAAATCAAATAATTGTAGAAGCCATATCATTTTCTGGATAAAATCTATGTTGATTTGTTGATAAAATTATAAAAGGATAAATTAAATCTTCTTTTTTTATAAATCCTCTAGAAAATGCTTCTTTTTCTTCGTTTATTTTTGCTTTTAAATTCTCACTTGATGTTATAGATAATTTATGTAAAATAGGTAAATACCTTAATACTCTTTTTCTTATTAAATGTTTTATATTTCCACTATCAGCTCATATAACAGAAGAAATTTTTGAAGCTATAAAATCATCATCAATTATTTCTTCTGGATTTACATATAAATTTGTTCCATTTATATATACTCAAGATAAATTTAGCTTTTCAAGTTCAAAAGCTTGCTCTAAAGTTAAATTATCCTTTAAAAGTACTGAAGTAACTTTTGTTCTTGAAATACGCTCTTTTATTCTTTGTAAAATTTTATCTTTTAAATAAACTTCATTTAATCTAAAATCAGGTATTTCTAAAACTCATAAAAATTTAGTTAATGATTTTCTACATTCTATAGATGATTTTAAATAACAGATTTCGTTATAAACAATATCTGTCAAAAAAACTCATAATTTTTCTTTATTTCATTCCAAAGATGGGTCAATAGCTAAATCATTTAAATCAACACTCGTTGATAAAACTTTTCAAACTTCATTTGATGAATAAATATTTCATCTAGAAATAGGAATTTTTGCAGTAGAAGTTTGTTGTTTATCGGCAAGTCATTTATAATAACTATGATTTAATACTGTAAAGGAAAATAAATTTATAATAATTACAAACAAAAAAGCTCCAAAAAATCCAAAAACATAAAATTCTCTTGGATAACGCTGGAATAAATATTTTATATTGTAGATTATTTGTCTGTATCTTTTCATAGTTTATTTAATTATTTTTTTAATTTTTTTTTCTAAATCTTTTGGGATAAAGGTTTTTTTGAAATCTGGTGTAAGTACTTTTTTTGAGATTTTTTCAAAATCACTATCACTCATTTTTGAGTATATTTCATTTCTAAAAATTTCAAGTATGAATGGTATTTTTCATTCCCAATTATCATAAGCTAACTTCATAGCTAAAACTACCTCTTCGTTTGTTCAAACACACTCAAAAGGTTTTATTCAAGAAACTCAAGCTAATTCTTTAAAAAGTTTTTCTAAAATTTTATCTTCATAAAGTTCCTTTCAAAAAATACTTAAAATTTCTTTTTTTGTTAAAAATGGTCTTAAGATGATATAAACAAAAACACATTTAGAACAAGAATTACACCAATAACTATTTTTTTCTTCTTTTTTAAATATTTTGAAATTTGTATTACAACTAGAAAAAGAAGTAAAATATTTTTCTCAAACTTTAGAAAAAATTTCAGCAATTTTAAGTTCATAAAAAGGTCTTAAAAGTGAAAAATATTTTACTTGCTTAGAAATATATTTCTCTACATAATTTCCAAAATCTTTTTCAAAATCTAAACTTTTACTCCATTGATGATTTATTTCAATTCAATGATAAATTGTATTTCCAAAGTTTGCAGATTTTTCGTTTGATAAAACTATGTATTTATAATCATACAAATAACTTGTCAATTCTAATACAAAAGCTATCATTCCAGTTATTGGAACATGTCAGTTATAATATCAAAGTTTTATAATTTCAGGAATATTTTTTGAAAGTTTTCTTGCAATAAAAAGTCTTTTTAGTCAAGCATTTATAGCCGTATTTTCATATAAAATATTATCATTAACTGCAAAAGTTACCAAATCAATTTCTTTTCACATTTTTTTAAGTAATTCTATTGAAACAATAGAATCTTTTCATCAACCAACTAAAACTAGGTATTTTTCAGAAGTTTGCCGATTTTTCAAATCCAAGATTTCTTTTTTAACACCGAGGTTAATATACTCAAATTCCAAAAGTCAATTTGGATTAATTTTATTTCTATAAAAAAATTCCCCAAGTCAATTTAAGTAAAATTTTTTCCAAAATTTTTTTTGAAAATCATCTAATTTTCAAGTTTTTAAAACTAAACTTTTAGTAGGAAAAAATTTATAATAACTTATTCATAAAGCTATATGAATATGAAAAAGTATGTTATTTACGATTTTTAGATTTATATCTTTTCTTAAAGAAAAATTTTTATCAAAAAAATATATTTTTTCCTCAAAAAATAATTCTTCATCAAAAGAGTAATAAAAAATTGCAATTCAAGTTTTTATATCAAAACTAAATTTTTCAAAATAAAAATTATTATATTGTTTCATACTTATTTAAAAATTAACTTTAAGCATACTATTTAAAAAGCTTTTTTTTTCAATAAAAAAATAATTTGAAAAAAATAAAAAAAATATATTATATTTCCAAAATAATTTTTATCTGACAAAAATGATAATAAACAAAAAATGAACTTCTATAGTTGAAGCAATAATTGTTATGGCTATTGTAACTATTTGAGTAATTTGAACTTATGATATTTATTCTAGGTCTCAAAAATTATCAGATAGTAGTGCAAATAAGATTCAAGCTATTTCACTAGCTCGAGAATGAATTGAGGCTATGATAAATATAAGGGATACAAATTGGCTTTTGTATTCAGCTAATACAAAAAATTGTTGGAATACTTATAATTATGATTCAAATTGTGTTTTAAGTGATGTAGATATAGGAAGTTGAAGCTATATAGTTTATAAAAATACTTCTGATAGATGGATTTTAGAACCAAAAACAACATGACTTTATTCAAGTCAAACGTATAGAAATGATTTTAAAGTAAATCTAGATAATAATTGATTTTATACACAAAGTTGATGAATTTTAGAAACTAAACCTTTATTTACTAGAGAAATAAAAATTTCTTATCCAAATAACACCTGAACTCCTTTAGAAAAAATGAATGTAGAAAGTATTGTTAGATGGGTTGATAGCTCAAAAGATTGAATTTTTGAAATTAAGTTTCAAACTTTACTTACAAATTGGAAAAGATAAAAAAATCACTCCACAGTATTGCGAAGTGATTTTTTTTACTTAAGTACATCAAAAATAGAATTTTTTACTTCTCAAACTTCTTCTTGTACTCAGTTACCAATTTTTTTTCATGAAATAAATTCTTCCCATTTTTTATCAAGCATTCTGTTGTATTCTATACTATCAGCTTCTCACTCCTTATTGTATAAATCATATCTTCAAGGATAAAGTTCAAAATTATAAGGATATGTTATTTCTCTAACATCTGTATAAAACGCTAAATTTTTATAATCACTACCAATTCATTTTGTAGCTCATTTAATCTCATTAGATAATTGTCTTTCTATCATTGTATAATAATATTTAAACAATTCTTTTCTTTTTTCTTCACTAATACTATTATCTTTTATAACTTGTAAAAATTGTTCTAAATACATTATTACGAGTTTTTTTGAAGTCGTATCAAATTTTCAAGAAAAATCTATTTTTATTTTTGATAAAAGTCATCAAGTTGCTGCTATTGGGGAATTTCCTTGATCAACAAATCATAATTTAACTAAATCTTCTTTAAATCCATTTTTAAAATCATCTGTTGAATGTAAAACTTTTATTTTTTCATAATAAGCTTTTAATTCTTCAAATTCATCTTTTTTTGACAATACAAATCCATCACTCATATTTATTTTTGGATATAGTTCTTTTCCATATTTTAACCAAAAATCTCTTGCTTTTTTTATATTTTGAGGTCTTGTTCCATGAGAAATATCTCTAAATTCTTTTAAAACATCACTATCTTTTCATTTCCATAATTCTATAACTTTTGCAACATAATCATTATATATTTTTAAATTATCTGGAACAGATTGTAAAAAAAGTGGTCAAAAAACTGGATTTGTAAAAGCATGTCAAAACATAGTTCAAGACATTTCCGGCACAAAATCTTTCGTCATTCAAGATGTCAGCATTATAAAAGGAATAGCTCAAAAAAGATATCAAGGGTCTGGTCATTTTGCTATAAGATTTTCTATTCAACCTATTCAATTCCAATAAGTTAAATTTTCAAATTCATCTAAAATATAATTAAGTCTTCAATACAAAGTAGTTTTATTTCTTGTTTTTCTTTCTCAGTCTTCTTCTTCTTCTTTTTTTCAATCTTTTAAAACATTTCAATATTGCTTATTGAATTTATTTCTTCTTTTATTTAAAGTATCTGTTTGATAATCAAGTAATTTTTCTACTAAATATTCTTCCGTAAATGGTGTTGGTTTTCATCAATCTTTTCCAGATTCATCACATTCTTTTTTAAATTTCATATACATTGCATCTCAAACTTTTCATCACAAAGCTTCATACCATAAAAATTGTCATTTATATTTTTTAAGTCCTTTAGGATACAAAACTCAAGTTTTTCACACAACAGCAAGAAGCGCTGCTTCTAGCTCAAAATCATAAGGTTTTGCTGAAGCAAGTATATGCTCAACCTCTTTTATCATTTTAATGGTATTCATTCATTTAAGTTCTTTTATTTTTGCTTCCATCAACTTACTTTCTTCTTGTTCAACATGAGCTTCAATTTCGTATTGTATTCATTCTGGTAAAAATTTTCATAACATTCTAGCAAATTTAGCAGCCTTTAAATCATTTCAAAATTTTAATCTATGTTCTATAGTATGCAAAACATGACTTCATCAAGAAATCATTTCTTTTATACTTAAACAAGATAAATAGCTTTTAAAAATTGAAGAATGCTTATGAAGATGTTCCTCATCGTGTTTATGGTGCTCTTTCTCAACTTCTTTATTATAAACTGGTGAAAATTTTTTACTTGTAAGATATAAAAACACAGTATTGTAATCAAATCATTTTCATTTTCATCATTTACTAGCATCAAATATATTTGATTCTCATTCTTTACTTGCTTCTTTATATTCTCCAGTTACAAAATCCATAGAAGAAAAATCTAGTTTTTCTATCATCAAAGCTTCACCATCTTGTGCTACTAAATACTCTAGTTTTTCACCATGATTATTTGATTTTGGAAGTATTTTTCCATCTTTTAATTCAAAATCTTTTAGTCATTCTTTTAAATTTTCATGATTTTTTAACTCTTGAAAAAAATCAGCTAAAGTATCAAGTTTTTTAAATCTTTTACATTCTCTATCTTTGAAAGCCAAAGCAAAATCTGTAAAACTCATAGCTCATTGTCATCTCAAGAAAACTTGTCAATTTTGTATTTTTTCAACTACATAAACTTCATCTTCTATCAAATATTTTCATAATAAATTTTTACTTTCTCATTTTGGAGCGCATCTAAAAGCCATATTTTCAAGAGAAATATCTTTTCAATCTTTATCAATTTCATCTAAAACCTTTTTTAATTCTTCTGGTGTTTCTATATCTCAAGATTCAATATTTCATAAAAAAATATTTTCCTCTACTTTTGATTGCGTTTTTAACTCATCTTTAGAACTATAAAAAGCTATTTCGTTTATTCATGATGAAGAATTTATATTTGCAATTTTTTCAAATAAATCTTCAAAAGATATTTTATCAGTATTTACTCATTTATCATTTTTTATAATTCATCCTGTTGGATTTGTTACATTTGTGATTTTAAAATACAAACTTTCATCTTCTACACTATCATTTATTTCATCAACTCTAAAATAATAAGTTTTTTTTCATCAAGCTATATTTTTAGATATTTCCATATAGCTTCAAACTCAAAATTTTAAAAATGCTTCTTTAAAAGAAGTTGGAATAATTCAAGCTTGTAGAGCTTGATTTATAAAATCATTTATATCATAAAATTCAAGTCAAGTTTTTGAAACTGTTATACTTTTTTTATATTCTGTTACTGCTTTTTGTAAAAAATGATTAAGAATCCTTACATCTAAAATATTTTCTCAAAGTTTTCAAGTTTCAATAAAAAAATCACCATAATCACAAATTTGTAGAAATCTTTGTTGTTGTTCTTCAGTTAAATCTAAATTTTCTAATTCTTTTAGAATAATTTCTCTTATTTCATCATCATTTAAAAATCAATACTGCCTAGCATCTTTAAGAGAAATTTTTGGAACAAAATATTTTATCAAAGACAATTTATCTTTATTTTCTAACTTATCTAAAATATTTTTTAAATCAGTTATTTCAACTAAGTAATTTCCATTATAAAATTTTGATAAACTTTGAATAAATTCTTTATCATTTTTTAAGTTTTCATCTAAATTTCAAAAAATATCTTCTAACATTTCATCTTCATTTTTATCTATTTTATAACGAGAAAGAATTTTGTGTTTTTGTAAAAATTTTTTTCTTCTAATAGTTGAAACAGTTAAATAATCCAAATCTCATTTTCATTCTTTTTGTAAAGCTTTTTCTAATTTACTTTTTTCTTCATCAGTAAAAACATAAGTTTTGTCAAAAAGTTTTAAAACCAAATTATAAAGGGATTCTAAAGGTATAGTTTCTTGATTTATTTCAAAAAATAATTTATCATAAATTTCTTTTTCAAAATTATCTAAAATTCAACTATTAACTTTTTTAATTGTCTTTAAAAAATAAGTACTTAAATCTGGTCTCACTCAACTACTCACAAAAAAACTCAGAAATTCTTTAAAAATATCTTCTTTTTTCTTTCATTTGAAATACAAAATATTTCAATTTATTGATTTTTCTATAAAATCATTTATAGGTCATCTAAAATCAAAACCTTCTTGTTTTTTGCCTGTAGTTGTATTTCAAACTTCAATTTGTTCCATATCATTTCAGTTTTCACTATTTGATTTTACCATAATTTAAAATTTAAAAAATATTTTTTCTTTATTATAACACAAAAACATAAAAAAAGCAAAAATAATTTGGACTAAAAACTCTTTTTAACTATAATCAAACACACTTTAAAAAAAATAATTCCAATTTATGTTAATTTTTGTTTGAATTTTAGTTTCTATAATAGTTTTTTCTATAATTATTCTAGTTCATGAATATGGACATTTTAAAACAGCTAGAATTTTTGGAGTAAAAGTTTTAGAGTTTTGACTTGGAATTCCACCAAAAGCTAAAAAATTATGGACTGATAAACACTGAACGGAATATACTTTAAACTGGCTTCCACTTTGAGGTTTTGTTAGGCTAAAATGAGAAAGTATAAATACTTTTTTAATTTATGATGAAAATAAAAAACTTCATAATAATGCTTCTTTAGAAAAAGCTTTAAAAAATGATATTGAAGTTTTTGATAAATATGGAAAAAAAATAAAAGAAAGTGAAAGAAAAGAAGTTTTGAAACTTTTACAGGATAATTATGCTTCAAATTCACTTTTAACAAAACCTTCTTGGCAACAAGCTATCATTATACTTGCTTGAGTTTTTATGAATTTTATCTTGTCTATTTTTATATTTTCAATTTTATTTTTTGTTTGAGTTTGACCAATTTGAATAAATAATCAAATAAAAATAAGTTCTGATTTAAAACTTATTCCAACTCCAGAGAAAGCTTTAGAAATATGACTTATTATACAAAATACAGGAGTTTATTTGATACCAACTCCAAATTCTATTGCTGAAAAATCTTGAATAAAAAATTATGATTTAGTTTTAAATGCAAACAACACAGTTTTAAAAAATTATGAAGAATTAAAAGAAATTATTTCAAAAAACCCTTGAAAAACTATAAATCTTGAAATAAAAAGAAGTTTAGATGATTGTGATATAACAAAAAATAAAAATTGTAAATTTGAGAATATTTTTCTAGATATTACTCCAAATAGTGAATGAAAAATTTGAGCCTATTTAGTTCCAAATACTGAAATTAACAAAGATTTTAAATACAAATTTTGAATAATTGATTCTATAAAATTTTGAACTCTAGAAACTTATGGGCAAATAAAATTAACTTTCAAATGAATTTGAATGCTTATACAAAAAATATTTGCTCCAAAAACACCAACTGAAAGAAGTGAAGCAATATCTCAAATTTCTTGACCAATTTGAATAGTTGATTTTATGACAAAATCTATTTGAAATGGAATAATTTTTATTTTGATAGTTTGAGCTATTATATCTATAAATTTATGAGTTTTCAACTTACTTCCTATTCCAGCTTTGGATTGATGAAGATTTTTATTCATTACAATTAATTCAATAATTAAAAAAATATTTGGTAAAAAAGCTATTTCAGACAATCTTGAATGAATGATACATGTATGATTTTTTGTATTTTTAATTGCATTAAGTATAATAATTGCGTATAATGATATAAATAAAATTATTAATAACTAAAAATTATGAATGAAAAACTAATTTCCTCTATGAAAGAATATGTGAATATGATGATGTGACCATTGGAAAATCATTATTATCATCAATACGAACACGCTTTAGAAGTTGCTGAAAGAGCAGTAGAACTTGGAAAAAAAGAATGACTAGATGATGAAACTTTAGAAATACTTGCAATAGCTTGACTTTTTCATGATATTTGATTTATTATTCAGTATGATAATAATGAATATATTGGAGCAACAATGGCAAAAAATTATCTAAAATCTATTTTATATCCAGAAGAAAAAATAAAAAAAGTACAAGAATTAATTATTGCAACTATTTATACTAGAGAACCTCAAAATTTACTTGAAAATATTATAAGAGATGCTGATACTGATAATCTATGAAGAGATGATTTTTTCGAAAAATGAGAAAAATTAAAACTTGAACTTGAAACTATTAAAAAAATTAAAATTTTAAAACCTGATTGGCATCATTATTCTATAAAATTTTTAAAAGAACATAAATTTCAAACTAAAACAGAAATAAAAGAAAGACAACCAAAAAAAGAAGAAAATTTAAAAAAATTACAAGAAAAATTAAATAAATTATGTTTAAATTTGAACTAAAAAATACTGATAATAAAGCTAGAGCCTGAATATTTACAACACCTCACGGGAGTATAAAAACTCCTGTTTTTATGCCTGTTTGAACTAAATCAACAGTGAAATGAATTCATAATGAAGAATTAGATGAAATGTGAGCTCAAATTATATTAAATAATACTTATCACCTTTATCTAAGACCTGGAGATAAAGTTATAAAACATTTTGGGTGAATTTGAAAATTTTCTAATTTCCATAAACCTATGCTAACTGATAGTTGATGATTTCAAGTATTTTCTTTATGAAATATAAAAAGACCGGTCTCAGCCAAGACCGGTCTCAATTCACTAGTAAAAATCACAGAAGACGGAGTTTATTTTAAAAGTTATATTGATGGTTCAAAACATTTTTTCACGGCAGAAAATGTAATGGATATACAAAGTAATTTATGAGCTGATATAATAATGGCTTTTGATGAATGTGCTGCTGGAACTTCAGATTGGCACTATGCAAAAGCTGCAATGGAAAGAACTCATCGTTGGGCTGTAAGAAGCTTAAAGCAAGTAGAAAAAAATAACAAAAAAAGATTAGAAGAATGAAGTTATATCCAAGCTCTATTCCCTATTATCCAATGAGTAACTTATGATGATTTAAGACTTGAATCTACTCGCTTTATAACTTCCCTTGACACTCCATGAGTAGCTATTGGATGACTTTCAGTTTGAGAAGCAAAACCAGAAATGTATAGAATTTTGGAAGTTATAAATCCTGAGTTACCTAAAAATAAACCAAGATATTTAATGTGAATTTGAACCCCTGAAGATTTAGTTGAATGTATTTATAGATGAATTGATATGTTTGATTGTGTATTACCAACTAGAATTTGAAGACACGGAACTGCTTTTTCAAGTTTTTGATATATAAAAATTACAAATGAAAAATACAAATTATCTGATGAAAAGTTAGATAAAAACTGTGATTGTAAAGTTTGTAAAAATTATAGCAAATGATATTTAAGACACTTAATACAAGAAGATGAAATGCTCGGATTACAACTTTTGAGTTATCATAATTTATATTTTCTAATTAATCTTACCAAAAAAGCAAGAAATGCAATACTTGAAAATAAGTTTGAAGATTTTAGAGCTGATTTTTGGAGTAAATATGATTTAAAGTTAAAAAAATAAACAAATAAATTTGCTTTAGTTTATGATTATACTTTGAAAGCTAATACTGTTGTAGTAATTAGTGATGGAACTACAGTTTTGTGACTTGGAAATATTGGACCTGAAAAATGAAATTTAAACTACATGAGTAGCAATTGCAAAACTTTTACTTTTATATTGAATAAAAGACATAATTATGGTTAATAGTGTAAGAACTATTCGCCATGGTAGAAAAGATTTAAACCCAGTAAAAGAAATGCTAACAAATATTACAAATACTGCTTGGTATTTAAATGAGCTTTAAAAAATAAAGTAAAAAAAATTACCGATGAAATGAAACTTAAAGCAGCTCAAAATCTAGCAAATGCTGTTAAAAATCCAAATTCAGACAAAATCATACCTTCACCATTTGAAGAATGAATTGCAGATTTAGTTGCAGAAGCTATAAAATAATTTGATATTTTTACAAAAGACTATAAGATAAGAAAAATTTTATTTTATAGTCTTTTTTATGCAAGAATTATTTAAAAAATATGATTTAGAAATAAGTTTAAAACAAGAAAAAAAGTTTGAAGAATTTTTGAAAATATTTATAGAAACTAACTCTCAAATCAATCTTTCAGCTATTAGAGATGAAATCTGAATTATAGAAAAACATTTTATTGATTCAGTTATGCTTACAAAATTTTGTTCTATTGAATGAAAAGTTTTAGATTTATGAACTTGATGATGATTTCCTGGAATTCCACTAAAAATAATTGATAAAAATAATACTGATTTTACCTTAGTTGATAGTATTTGAAAAAAAGTTCGTGTTGTAAATGAATTTATAAAGAAATTAGAATTAAAAAATATAAAAGCAATTCAAGATAGAGCTGAAGAATTAGGACAGAATATAAATCATAGATGAAAATATAATATAGTGGTTTCTAGAGCTACAGCTTACCTACCAATACTTTTAGAATACACTATTCCATTACTCAAAGTTTGATGAATTTTTATTTCTTATAAGCTTGATAATGATGAAGAAATTTTACAAGCACAAAAAGCACTTCACATACTTGATGCTGAAATAATTGCAATTAAAAAATACAAATTAGCAAATCAAAAAAGAGCATTTTTATTTATACAAAAAGTTTGAGAAACTCATAAAAAATATCCAAGAAGTATTTGAGAACCACTTAAAAATCCTATAAAATAATTATTATGATTTATATATTACCAACTTACACTTGTTTTTAAATAATCTGTTTTTAGATAATACAAAAAGTTATCATAAAAATATATGAAATAAAATATTTAAAAGACTAATCAATTCTTCTTGAAACCCTAACTTTAGTTTTTATATTTTTTTTAGTTTCATTTTCAATTTCTCACATATTTTCTAAAGCTATCTTTGATTTTGTAATTATTTCATCAGCATCACGAAGTAATTCCATAATTAAATAAAAACTACTTATTCAAATAATAAGTCCAGCAAATCACATAAAATGTTCTGACAAAATTAATATCAAAAAGGTCAAACTAAGAGGAATTTGTATAAAAGATGAAACTATTTTAGGGTTTAGATAATAAGCTTCAACTGCATGAATAAAAGCTATCAAAAAAACTATTTCAACTATAACAGTCCAAGTTCAAAAAGTAGTATAACCAATAATTAAAATAGGAAAACTAGAAATAAAAGTTCATAAAACTGGTATAAATCAACATATAAAAACAACTATTGCTAAAGTATAAACAAAAGGAAAATTACTATGATGAATCCATCAAATAATTATAAGTCAAATAGTTGTTAAGACTGCATTTGTCAAAGCTATCATACTTTGAGCTTTAAATACAAGCCCAAAAGTTTTAACTATTTTTTGAAATATAACTTTATATTCATAATACAAAAATCAAAAATTAGAATCTCTAACTCAATTCAAATAAAGTGAAAGTTTATCTCTATCAATTATAAAAATATAACTTAAAACCAAAGACAAAATTATTTTTAAAAATACAGCTCAAAAAGCTTTTAATTTTTCAAAAAGTCAAAGTAAAATATCTATATCCTGTTTAGAAAAAACCTCACTTATACTTCAACCAATTTGAGAATTTATATTTTTTATTTCTTCAAGTTTTGAAGCTATCATCAAAAGTGGTTCTGATAATGCTGGAATAAATTGTGGAAGTTCTTTCAACTCACGAGTTATTTGAGGTAATAAATCTGATAAGGCAAAAAACAATATTCAAACAAATGTCAAATATAAAAATACTATTATTATATTAAGCGAAATAAATCTTTTGAAAAAATTTATAACATTTTTATTTCTAATAATTTTATCTAAAAAATAATCAAATTTAAATTTTAAAAATTCTCATAATGTCAAAAATAAATATGCAAATATAAAAGTCAAAAACAAAACTGCTAAAAAATCTCTTAGCATATAAAAAACTAAAATTAAAAGTGAGTATGCTAAAACTTTTTGCAAAAATAATTTATTAAAAAAAAGTTTTCAAATTTTTCTTAGTGTATTCATAAATTTAAATTTATTATTAAATTGAAGTTTATTCTATGATTTTTTCTAAAAAATCAAAATTTAATCTTCTTTTATCCATTTCAACACTTGCAATTTTTATTTTTATCTTATCTCAAATTTGAAGACACCACTTATGTTCTCCCTTGATAAGAGAGGAGTTTAGAGAGGAATAGAATTCAAACTTCATATATTCAGGATTGTAATCAAATCTATTTTTTCAAATAACTTTACAAACTTGTTCAATAGAAATAAATCACTCAGCAGTATTCTCAAATTCTACAAAAAATCAATTTTCTATCATTCAAGAAATTATTCACTCATATTCTTCTCAAATGCGGTTTTCATAATATTTACAAATCATAAAATCTCTAACAGCATATTCAAGTTTTTCAGCTTTTCTTTCACTATCTGATGTATTTTTTGAAACTAAATTTAAAATACTCTTGTAATGTTCAATCCTATTTTTATCTAATTTTCAAGATAGTTTTTCTTTTATAATTCTATGAATTTGTAAATCAGAATATCTCCTAATAGGAGAAGTAAAATGAGAATAATATTCTAAATTTAATCAAAAATGCCCTACATTTTTTTGCGAATAAATAGCTTTTTCTAAACTTCTAAGAATTAGTTTTTGAATTAGTTTTTCTTTTGGATTTCACTTAATTTTATCTAAAATCTCTCATAAAATTTTTGAAGTTAAAGTTTTGTATGGCAATTTAAAACCAAAAATATTTAAAGTATTTCTTAATTTTTCCACATTATCGTCGTTTGGAATAGGATGAATTCTATAAACAAAAGGAAGTTTTGAAAATAATTCTCACACAGATTCATTTGCTAAAATCATAAATTCTTCAATAATTTTCATACTTTCATATCTTTCATATTTCTCGATTGAAATAGGATTTCCTAATTCATCAAGCTTAATTTTTGTTTCTGGAAAATCAAAATCAAGTATTCAAGCTTTTTTCTTTTTTGATGTAATTATAGTTTTTAATTCATAAGAAATTCAAACAGCTTTAATTAATTCTGGAGTTATAATTCATCAAAATTTCAATTCATTTCACACACTTAATTTTTTATCAAGTATTTCTTGAACTTCTTTATATGTTAAACGAAATTTTGAAGAAATTACACTTTCATAAACTTTTTTTGAAATAACATTTCAAATATTATCAATAATCATTTCACAAGTTAGTGTAAGTTTTTTTGTATTTGGATTTAACGAACATAAATCATTTGATAATTTTTCTGGAAGCATCGGAATAACTCTATCAACTAAATAAATGGAATTTCATCTTTTTAGTGCTTCTTTATCTAAAAAACTTCATTCCTTTACATATTCTGAAACATCAGCTATAGAAACAAGTAAACGGTATTTCAATCCATGGGTTTCTTTTTCAACACTGAGATTATCTTGAATTCTTTCTACACTCACTGCATCATCTAAATCTTTTGCATCTTCTCAATCAATAGTAAAAATAAGTTCTTTAGTTAAATCTATTCTTTTAAAATCTTCTTCAAATTTTAATTTTTCAGCCTCAGCTAAAACATTTTCTCAAAATCTAATTCTAACTCAACCTTCTAAAGCAATTCATATAATATCTACTCAAGACTTAGAAGCATCTCAAAGAACTTCAAAAATACTTCATTCAGGATTTTTTCCTTCCCATGATATTATTTTTATAGCTACTTTATCTCAAGTTTTTATAAGTCATTTAAATTTTGAAAGTTTTTTATTTGATATATAAACATCAGTTTTAAAAGCAGGATTATCTAAAACTACAAAAGCAAAATCTTTCACAAGCTCTATTTTTCAAACCAAAATCCTATCTGCTCTTTTAAGTATTTTTGTAATTACAGCTTCTTTTTTGTGATTAAATATTTTTATAACAGCTTCCACTTTATCTCAATCCAAAGCTCAATTTAGATTTTTTGGATAAACAAAATATCATTTTTCTTGCCCTTCAACATCCACAAATCAGAAATCATTATTTTTAGCTTGACAGTAAATTCAAACGATTTTTTCCAAATTTGAGTAATATTGTTTTTTCTTTACATAATTTTTATATTTAGATTTATTTTTGAAATCTTTTTTCACTTTTAAAATTTTAAAAAGTTAATAGTTATTTATTTTTATTTTAATAAGAAAAGTAAAAATATCAAAAATAAAAAATCTTAGTTTAAAAATAACTATTCTATTTAAGTAAATAAATTAAATTTTTATCTCACTATATTAAAAATTCAAGCTGAAATCCTTTTTGTTTCATAATCTATTATTATTGAATTTAAAGCTTCAAAAATATATTCTAAAATTATTTCATTCACTCTATTTATAGAATTCATTCTTGATAATAATCAAGAAAAATTTTTTACTATTCAACTTTGTCAAATAACTCTCAATGTTTTGTCTTTTTGATGAATAAAAATAAATTGCAACTTTAAATAAAAACATCTAACTTCATCATAATTTATTTGTGTTAAATCATAATTATCATTAACAAGTTTTAAATATGTTTCAAAGTAATAATCATCAAATCAAATATCATATAAAAATTGTTTCCACTCTTCTCTTTCTGTTTTTGAATAGTCAAAAAAATTTCTAATAATTTTTAAAAATGGGAAATTTTGTTTAGTGGTTAAATATTCATTAAAATATTGAGTAAAATTATTCATAATTTTATTTTTAAATATAAAGTTAAGATGTCAATATATTAAATATCAATAAAAAGTCAATTAAAATAAATTAAACTTACAAAAACTCTTAAAACATATAATGTAAAATATGTTATAGACTAGTACACAAATATATTAACCAATTTAATTTTTTGTTTAATATACTTTAAGACCAGTCTTAAAACTAGACTGGTCTTATAAATACTTTTAAAAAAATCAAGTCAAAAAAAAATGGTTATTAACTACTTGGGTTGATTTGAAACTTTTTTAAATTTTTCCTTACATTATGTGTCTAATTATATAAAGATATGTCATTTTTAAACTTGCATAAAAAAGTATAGTTTAAAATTATATTTTAAATATTTTTTCTAAAATTTTTGCTTTGGTGCCCCGAGCGAGAATCGAACTCGCACTACAGCTAAGTAATGGGATTTTGAGTCCCACGTGTCTACCAATTCCACCATCGGGGCATTTCAAGTATTAAAATTATAAAAAAAAATCTGCAAAAGCAAATTTTATTTATTTATTATTTCTATATTTGAAATAAAAAATTTATTATTAATATCTCTTTGAATAAATAATTTAACTCATAAAATATTTTCATCACTAAAATCTTTTGCATTTCATCTTATATAATCAATTGAAACATATTCTTCTATTAACTGTAAAATTTCTTGATTTTTTACTTCAATAGAAACAAATTTAGTAAATTTTAATTTTTTTTTCAATTCAGGGTTATCTCTAAAAATAATTTTTAAAATTTTTCCTTCTAATTTAAAATATTTATCAAGTTCTTTTAAATTATTACAAGTTTTTAATTTTTCAAGTTCCTTGGTTGAAATAAATCTAGTATATCTGAGTTTTTCAACCATCATAACTCATAATTGACAAGTCATTGGGTCTAGTTTTTCTGATATTTGATTTCAATTATTTTTTAAAATATCTGACATAATAAACTAACTTAATGGTAATTCTTTTTCTTTATTTTGTTTTGCAATATCTCTATCCATAGAACTATATCACCTAAGAGCAGAAACAACTCAAGGTCATTTTTCAACAAATAAAGATTTACCTAAAAAATAATTAGCAATTTCAGTTCTAATTTGTCATATATTTTTATCAATTCTTCAAATATATTCTTGTTCTATTCTAGCAATTTCTGAATTAAATCCCTTTATTATTTCTTTTAACTGTGAAGATAATTTTTTAGCTTCATCTGAAGAAACATTTTCAGTTCATTTAAAATCTTTAAGTCATGCATCATATTTTGCATCAATTTTTACATTCAAATCAGCAACTTTTGCATCAACTATTTTTTGTAAGTTAGAATCTAAAACTCTACCATTAATAGTTAATTCCAAAGTATTTTTTCCTCAAAATTCTTTTTCATTAACTGAAACATACTCTTTTACTTCTGACATAATATAAAAAATTAAAAAATAAAAAATTAAAAATTAAAACTTTGTAATTTTTCTACTTCAAATTTTTCAACAATAGATTCAATTGACTCATCAATTTGATTATTGATTTTATCTAATTTTTTTATAAATTCTTTATCTAGTATATTTTGTTTTTGATAATATTGTTCAAGTTTTATAATGATTTCATCAATTTGATTTTCATTTTTTTGAAATAACTCATTTTTTATACCATCTATTTTTTCTTCGATTAATCAAATACCTATCAAAAGTTTTATCAAGTATTCAATTTTTTCTTCTTTTGTCATAATTTATATTTTAAAAATAAACTTATCTGTATTAAATCATATTTTTTAAATTTTTGCAAATTTAATTTGTTTTTTTAAAAAAAAATATACAATATTTATATATATTTTAATCCAAAAACTATGTATATCTGTAATAATTGTTGAAATGAAAGCCTAAAATGGACCTGACAATGTTCTTTTTGTAAAGAATGGAATACTTTAATAGAATTTAAAGAATCTAAAATAAAGTGAAATATTTCAGGGGTAAAAAAAGAACTTACAAAAATAAGTGACTTTAATTCAAAAAATGAAGAAAAAATTATTTCAAAATCCAATGAATTAAATAATTTACTTGGATGATGAATTACTTCTTGAAGTATCATTTTACTTTCTTGAGAACCTGGAATTGGTAAATCAACTTTAGCTTTACAACTTTGAAATCTAATAGAAAAAAATATAGTTTATGTTTCAGGGGAAGAAAATGAAAATCAAATTATTTCAAGAGCGAAAAGACTTGGTATAAATTCAAGTAACATTTCTTTGCTTTGTGAAAATAATCTAGAAAATATTTTACAAACACTTAAAAATATAAAAAGTGATTTAATAGTTTTAGATAGTATTTCTGTTATAACTTCAGAAAATACAACTGGGATAGCTTGAAGTATTAGCCAAGTAAAAGAAGTGGCACAAAATCTGGTTGATTTTGGAAAATCTACCAACACTACAATTGTAATTATTTGACATGTAAATAAAGACTGAAACCTAGCTTGACCAAAAACTTTAGAACATTTAGTTGATACAGTTTTGTATTTTGAATGAGAAAGATATGAAGATATAAGAATTTTAAGAAGTTTAAAAAATAGATTTGGAACAACAAATGAAATAGCAATTTTTAAAATGCAAGAATCTTGACTCATAGATTTACCAAATCCAGGACTAGAATTTATTTCAAGTGAAAACGATGATAAAACTTGTGGTTCAAGTCTAAGTATAACTATGGAGTGAAATCGTCCAATAGTTGTTGAAATAGAAAGTCTTACTACTTATACAAAATTTGGTTATCCAAAAAGAAGTGCAAGAGGAATACAAACAGCAAAACTTGATTTAATAATTGCTGTTATTTCAAAATACTCAAAAATAAATTTAGATAGTTATGATGTTTATGTGAATATTGTTAGATGAATAAAAGTTGATGAACCTGGAATTGATGCAAGTATTTGAGCTTCAATTATTTCCTCAAAACTAGCAAAACCAATTCCTAGAAACACTATTTTTATATGAGAAATATCTTTAACTTGAAGGATAAAAAGTTGTTTTAATTTAGAAAAAAGAGTTAAAGAAGCAATTAAACTTTGATTTGAAAATATCATTATTCCAGATGTAGAAATAAAAGTTAATAAAAAAATAAATTTTGTAAAAATAAAAGATATTTCCTGACTTATAAAAATAATTACTAAATAATTTTTGATATTGAAAATCAAAAAAAATTTCTTATTATGTAAAAAATATTTCTTAAAATTACGAAAATATGAAAATAAAAATTTTATCTATTTTAATAATACTCTCAAGTCTTATTTCTTGAGTTGTTTGAAGTTATATTTTTTTATATTATATTAGTCCAAAACTAAATAATGTAGTTACAAATACTATTACAAAAGAAATAATAAAAGAATGAAAAAATGTTACTATAACAAATTTGCAAAGTGAAATAACAAAACTTGTAAATACTGTATGACCAAGTGTTGTAAATGTTATAATAAAAAAAGATATTGACCTTTATAGAAGAGATCCTTGGGGATTTTTTCAAGAGAAAATTTGAAGTGTAGAAAAACAAATTTGAGGTTGAAGTGGTTTTTTTGTTTCAAAAGATGGAATAATTATGACAAATAAACATGTTGTTGCTGATACGACTGCAAAATATACTATTATAACAAACGATTGAAAAGAATATGATGCTTCAGTTGTAGCATTTGACCCATTAACTGATTTAGCAATCATAAAAATAGATAATCCTACAAACAAAAATTTCGTTACCTTAAACATTATAGAAGATGAGAAGTTTATAAATATTTGAGAGTTTGCGATTGCAATTTGAAATGCGCTTGGAGAATTTCAAAATTCAGTTTCTTTATGAGTAATTAGTTGAAAAAATAGAAGTATAGTTGCTTCTTGAAATTTTATCTGAACTGAAAAATTAACTTGACTACTACAAACAGATGCTGCTATAAATCCTGGAAATTCTGGATGACCTTTACTTAATCTAAATTGAGAAATTATTTGAATAAACACTGCAATTGCCGGAAACTGACAATGACTTTGATTTTCTATTCCTTTAAGTAAAAAAAGAGTTGATTATATACTTAAATCTATAAAAAAATACTGAAGCATAAAAAGACCTTTTATTGGTATAAGTTATTTACCAATAAATGATAGTATAGCAAAAGAATTAGGATTAAAAAGTAATTATTGAGCTTATATACCAAAAGAAGCTTGAAGTATTACAACTTGAAGTATGGCAGATAAAGCTTGAATTAAACCTTGAGATATTATTTTAGAAATAGATGGAATAAAAATAACTTATGAAAATACCATTGTGTCAATTATACAAAACAAAATTCCTTGAGATAAAATTAAATTAAAAATATTAAAAGAATCTTGAGAAGAAAAAGATTTAATTTTAGAACTTTGAGAGTATTAAAAATATCCTTTAACTAAAACTTATGTGCTGAATATTTGCTTATATTTGAAATGAAAATGCTTCAAAACATTTAATAAACTGACTTCAAAGTTTAGAATATAGATGATATGATAGTGCTTGATTAATTATAATAAATGAAAAAAAAGAAACTGAAATTTATAAAGCAATTTGAAGAGTTTCAAACTTAGCTGAAAAATTGGAAAATAAAAAAAAAGATTCAACAAATTTCAATTCTTGAATAGCTCACACCAGATGGGCAACTCATGGTTGAGTAACAATTGAAAACACTCACCCTCATTATTCAAATAATTCTAGATTTTTTTTAGTTCATAATTGAATTATAGAAAATTATATTGAATTAAAAAAAGAACTTATTAATGCTGGATACAAGTTTTATTGAGATACTGATAGTGAAGTTGTTGCAAATTTGATAGAATATGTTTTTGAAAAGGACTTAGAAACTACTTTAAAAAAAGTTAAAGAACTAATTACTTGAGCTTACGCGCTAGCTGTAATTGACAAAGAAAATCCAAACGAAATAATTGCTATCAAACTTGGAAGTCCTTTGGTAGTTTGAATCTCAAAAAACTGACTTTTTTTATCATCTGATGCTAATGCTTTGGCTAATATAACAGAAAAATATATACCAATAGATGATAATGAAATGGTTATAATAAACAAAAATAATTACAAAATAATAAATGCTTGAAAAGAAATCGAAAAAAATAGTTTTGAATCTCTAAAAACAAATATCACTGAAGATATGTGAAGTTTTAAGCACTTTATGTTGAAAGAAATTTTTGAAATTCCAGATATTATAGGAAATATTTTAGGTTGAAGAATAAATTTTTCTACTCATGAAATAAAAAATAATGCTTTGGATAAAATTGATATAAAAAATATTGAAAAAATAGAAATAATAGCTTCCTGAACGAGTTATAATGCTGGATATATTTGAAGCTATTTACTTGAAGATTTGGCAAATATTCCAACTAGTGTAAATATTTCTACAGAATTCAAATACAAAAAACAATTTATAAATGATAAAACTTTATATATCTTTATTTCTCAGTCTTGAGAAACAGCTGACGCTTTAGAATGTTTAAAAATAGTAAAAAATAAATGAGCAAAAACTTTTTGAATAGTTAATGTTGTTGGTTCTTCAATTGCTAGAATGTGTGATAATTGACTTTATACTCATTGTTGAGTTGAGGTTTGAGTAGCATCAACAAAAGCATTTATCGGACAACTTTTGACACTTTTAATAATTGCTTTATTTTTGTGAAACAAAAAGGATTTAAATTATACTCTCTATAGAGATATAATTGACTCTTTAGAAAAATTGAAAGATGAAATAAATTTAGTTTTATTAAATTCTCATAAAATAGATGAAATAGCAAAAAAATATGCAAAATCAAAAAATATGTTTTTTTTAGGAAGAAATATGTTTTATCCACTAGCAATAGAGGGAAGTTTAAAATGTAAAGAAATAACCTATCTTCATAGTGAGGCTTATTCTGCTTGAGAATTAAAACACTGACCTTTAAGTTTGATAGACAAAGACTTCCCTACAGTTTTATTAAACCCAACTTCAAAACTTTATGAAAAAAATATTTCAACTCTAAAAGAAATTCAATCAAGAAATGGAAAAGTTATATGAATTTTATCTACTTGAGATGAACATAAAAAAGAATATGATGATACTATAGAAATACCAAAAACAAATGAATATAATGCTATTTTTACTTCAGCTGTAGTATTACAACTATTTGCCTATTATATGGCAGATTTTCTTTGAAGAGAAATTGATAAACCAAGAAATTTAGCTAAAAGTGTAACAGTTGAATAATAAAAAACTTCTTTAAATCAAAAAAATTTTTTAGAAATATTTTATATATAAAACAAAAACATTGCAGTAATTATTCATAAAACACTTCAAGCAAATGCTTCACTTGGAAGGTGTCAAAGCGATTCTTTAAATTTTTCTCATAAAAATTTATTTATAGCTACAGCATGAAGTCAAGCCTCATAACGAATATTTATTGCATCATAAATTATGATAACTGTAAATCATAAACTTATTGCAAATAAATCAGATGAAACTCAATATTTTAGTGCAACAGCTGTAGTCAAAGCAGTAACAACAGCACTATGAACTGATGGCATTCATCAGCTAGATAATGCTTTTCTTATATTAAATTTTCAAGCTAAATACATAGATGAAAGTCATTTAATAACAACAGCTAATATAAATGCTATTGCTGGAATAAAAATTAAATTAGAATAAAAAAAATTAAACTCCATAAAAAAAGTTAAAAATTATTTTATTTCACCTATTTTATATTCAAAAACTCATCCAGGAGTTCTTACTTTAACTACATCTCATTTTTTCTTTCAAATAATTGCTTTTCAAATAGGAGATTCATTTGAAATTTTTGGTGGATTTGATAAAATATCACTTTCAGTAGTTCAAACTATTTTATAAGTTTCTGTTTCTTTTTTCTCCATTTCTGTAATAGTTACCAAAGCTCAAATCTTTACTTTATTTTCATCTTTTTTAGATTCATCAATCAACACTACATTTTTTAATTGTTCTTCTAAATCTAAAATTCTTTTTTCTACTTGCGCTTGTTCATTTCTAGCATCTTCATATTCAGAATTTTCTGATAAATCTCAGTAAGAAATTGCTTCTTTTAGTTTTTCAGCTATTTCTACCCTTTTTACAGTTTTTAAAAAATTAAGTTCTTCTTGTAATTTAGCTAATCATTCAGCTGTAACATAAATTAAATTTTCACTCATAAGTTAAAATTAAAAATTAAAAATTTTTTAGTATTTCTTTTATATCGTTATAATAATCTTTTTTTAGTTTCAGTCAAAATAAAATATTTTGGTTTTCAACTACAATTCTTACATAATCATCAGGATTTGTTAAATTTATAAAAAAAGATTTTTGTGGGAAACTATTTGTTTTATTTAAACTAAATTTATTTAAAATAAAATCTTTGGTAGATAAATAATCAAATAAACTATAAATTTCATCAAATTTTCATCATCAAAAAAAATATATTTCTAGATTTTTTTCTTGATAAGTAAAATATTTTTTAGGATATTCATCAGTTATATCAAATATTTTATAATATTCATCATAAACTTTTTCTTTTAAAGTATAAAAAGGTGTGAATTTAGATAGCAACTTTCCAATATCTTTAGAATAATCTATTTCTGGTTCTTTAGGTTTATCTATTACTTCATTTTCTATTACTTCATTTATAATTGGTGTCAAAACTTCTAAATTTTCTTTTTTAGATAAAGTATTTTCACATTTTTCACATTCACAATTTTGTTTATCATCTATTTTCAGTAAATAATCATCTGTTATAAATTTTGAATCATTTGAAATAATATCATCTCAATATTTTATATTTTTTAAAAAAAAGCTATAACTATCACTAAAATAATAAAGTCAAATATTAAACAAAAATGTTAAAGAAACTATAAGTATTAAATAAACAATTTTTTTCATACTTTAAAGTTAAAACTAAAATGTGATTTTTCACATTTTTGTTATTTTTATTTTACTTTTATTTGAGAAAAATCAAGCTCAACAGGAGTATCTCTTCATAAAAGATTTATGTTTAGTTTAACATATCATTTTTTATCATTTATTTCAGAAATAATTCACTCATTTCCTTCAAAAGGTCATTTTGTAATGACTGCCATATCTCAAACTCTAAATTTTGTAGAAAATGTTTCAGAATTTTTTTCAAGCATTCACTTAAGCTGTGCTAATTCTTCACCAGAAACTGGAACTGGAACATTTCAAGCTCCAAGGAAACCTGTAACATTTGGAGTATTTCTAACAATATACCAACTTTCATTTGTTACAACCATTTGAACTAGAATATAACCTGGAAAAATATTTTTTTGTTTTTTTACTTTTACTCATCCAGCTCTGATAGAAACTACATCATGAGTAGGAACAAAAACATCCAAAATATAATCTTGAAGTGAAAAACTTTCTCTTCTTTGGAAAAGTGATTGTTTAACATTTTCTTCTGTTCAAGATATTACTTGTATAACATACCATTCTGCTTTCATAATTTCTAATTATTAATTAAATCTTTTAAGTAAAATATTACATTTGTAAATAATGTAGAAGCTATAAAGATGTATAATCAAAATACTATTAATAATCAAACAACTATTAAAAAATATTTTTTAGTTTCATCTTTTGTAGGCCAAACTACATGTCTAATTTCTCTAAAAGAGTCTTTAATGAATTTTATCATACAAAAAAATAAAATAATAAAAAATGCTACATATATTAGCTTGTAGCACTTGTCAATAGTGATTATATGAAAAATATTGTTTTGTCAAACTAATGTATTAAGTCTTCCATAGCAAAGACCAAAAATCTAATATTTTAATTCTTTATTTTTATTTAAATTTTTTATAAATTCCAAAAAATCATCATCTGGTGCAATTTTATTTAATATTTCTTTTCCACATTTTTCACAACGATGTTTTATCATCCATCATTTATTTTTTTTATTATCTATTCAAATCGGCTTCATAAGTCACAAACAATCACTTTTTCTATCTCAGGGAAAATTTTTATCTAAATGTTTTGAATACAAACAAAAATTACAATGATTTCTAGCACTTCATTTGGGATGTTTATCTATAGTTTTACCACAGTTTTCGCAAGTAAAACTTTCATTTATCATTTTGAAAGACATATTATAGATGATACACAATTATTCAAATAGCACTAAGTACAATTCATAAAAGCCAAAGTCTAAAAACAACTGTTTCTTCACTCCAACCTATTGCTTCTAGATGATGATGAAAAGGAGCAATTCTAAAAATTTTTTTTCCATTTCTTAATTTTTTGCTAGTTATTTGAATAATAACAGATAAAGTTTCAAATATAAAAATTGCTGAAATGATTATAAGAACTATTATGGTATTTGTAAGCATAGCCATGATTCAAAGATTTGCTCACAAAGCTAAACTTCAAACATCTCACATATAAAATTTAGCTGGTTTGATATTGAACCATAAAAATGCCAATAATGCTCAAATAATTGTTACACATAAAGTAGAAAGTAAATACAATCATTGGTCATAAGTTATATAAGCATAAACTCAATATGCAAAAAGTAAAAGTCCTCAAGCAAGACCATCAAGTCAATCTGTAATATTTACACTGTTTGCAGTAGCTATAATTATAAATATAAAAAGAGGAATAAAAAATATTCAAATCTCTATTCAAGAAGTAAAAGGAATATTTAAAAGTCTTTCTCACCACTGCAATTTATCATAAAACCACCAAGCTCCAAATCCAGAAAAAACAAGTAACCAAAACATTTTAAAACGAGCAGAAAGTCATTTTGTTCTTCAAATTCATCTAACATTTAAAAAATCATCAATTGCTCAAAGTATTCAAACAGTAGCCAGTGTAAAAAGTGTTAAATAAGTTTCTTTTTGATTTAGAAGAGAATTATTTATAAAACCAAATTTTTGTAAAAAAATACTAAAAATTACCATTAAAAAAACTATAACAAGAATTATTGCTCATCACATAGTTGGAGTTCAAGTTTTTGTTTTATGTAGTTTTGCAAATTCTGTTGCTTGTCAAACTAGTGCTTGTTCTCTAATTTGTTTTCAAATTTTATGATTTTTAAGAAATTTAATAAAATAAGGTATAACTATAAGTCACAAAGAAAATGTAGCAAGTGAAAAGGAAAAAATTGGTATTAAATGTGAGTTCATAAGTTAGGGATATTATTTGTAGAAGCAAATTTTATATTTGCCTTAAAATATTATTTTTTATTCTTTTTTATTTTTTTAAATTTTTCAGTTTTTTGAAGTAATAATAAAACATTGTATAAAATCAAACTTCAAAAAATCAATATAATTATGTAAATATTATTTTTATTTCAAGTTTTTTTTGTATCAAAAGTTGAAGTTTTTAAATTTTCTTGTAGTGAAAATCATGAACTTTTTATTTGTTTTTCGTTATTTTCTTGTAAAGAATTAATATTTTCATTCCTTATTATTTCTTCTTGATTTTTACTTTCTTTGGTAATCATAAAGCTTGTCTTTACATTATTATTATCACTAGAAACAATATCTTTTATTTCCAACTCTAGAAGTTTTTTATCAACTATAGAATTAATTTCTTTAGGAGCTGGTTTTTTATAAACAAAACTTTTAATTACTTTTTTATCTGGGGAAATAAGTTTTATTTCTTCTAAATTTTCTAAAAAATAATTTATTTCAAAAGTTTTTTTTTCATCCAAAAAAGTATTTGGTAAAATTTCATAATTTAAATTATTTGCTTCTATCTTCCAATATCAAATATTTTGGATTTTAGAAGAATTATTTTTTATAATTATTTTTTTTTCATCTCAAAATATATCAATTTGTTTTGAATAATTAAAAGTATAATTTGATGTTTTTATCAAAGTATCTTCATAATTAGCATTAGTTGCATAATAATCTAATTGAGTATCTTCTTTTATCAAAATAGGTTTTTTAAATTCTTTTATATTATCCATCCTTCATTCTCAATCTGTATAATAAAAAATTTTTGCATTTTTATCATTTGTTATTATATTCACTTCAATTGCAAATTCATATTCTCAAGATTCTAGATTTGTTTTTACATCCAATTTTGAAGCTTGTATTATATTTATTTGTATCAATAATGTTATAAAAAATATAATTATTTTAATTATTCTTTTCATTTTTGTTTTGGTTAGTCTTAATTTTTTATATTATACATTAAATATTAAAAAGTAAATAAGAAATATGTGATTTAATAATTTTAAGCTTATTTCAAAAGAAAATTTAACACAAAATGTTTTTTTGCTTATTTATGAATCAGAAAATGATTTTTCTATTATTCCTGGACAATTTATAACTTTTATATTACCAAAAACTTGATTTGCAAGAGCTTATTCAGTACTTTTTAAAGAATGAAAAAAATGTTATTTTATCATAAAAAGACTTGAAAATGGTAGATGATGAAGTATAGAGATTTGTGATTATGAAGTTGGAGTAGTTTTGAAATGAATTTGACCAACTGGGCGTTTTGTTGATAGTAAAATGCAAAATAATAAACTTTTTATATGAACTGGAACTTGAATGGTGCCACTTTATTACATGATAAGAAATTTACTTGAAAATTGATTTTGAAAAAATATAAAACTTATTTTATGAAATAGAGAAAATAAAGATTTGTATTATATAAAAGAATTTGATGAGTTTAAAAAAAAATTTCATAATTTTGATTTTGAAATATTTTTATCTCACCAAAATCATAATATTTATAATAATTGAAGAGTTACAAGTTTTTTAACAAAAGAAAATATTTTAAAATTTGATGAGTTTTATCTTTGTGGAAATCCTTATATGGTTGATGACAGTATAAAAATTTTGCAAGGATTTTGAATAAATGATGAAAAAATTTTTAGGGAGAAATATTAATTATATAAGTTTAGAAATTATTGCAATCAATAGGGAAATATTTATTCACTAAGACAAACTATTTAAATCTTATTTACTGCAAAAATTTATCAGCTTATTGCAATTTTGACTATTATTGTAGTTTTAATATAATCTCACAAAACAAATAATATTTTTAAAAATCAAACTATGAAGAAAATACTTATAATAGAAGATGATGTTTGAATATCAAGTTCTTTGAAACTTTATTTAGAAAATTCTGACTTTGAAGTAGAAATACTAAATACTTGAAAAGATGCAACACAAAAAATATTAAATTGAATTTATGATGCAATTATTTTAGATATAAATTTACCTGTAAAAAACTGAATAATTATTTGTCAAGAAGTTAGAGTTAAATCAAATATTCCAATTTTGATGCTTACAGCAAAAACTAGCGAATTAGATAGAATTATTTGATTAGAAATTTGAGCAGATGATTATATTTCAAAACCTTTTTCTCCAAGAGAACTTTTAGCTAGAATAAATACTATTCTTAGGAGAAGTCAAAATAATAATTGAAATAATGAAAATATACTAAAATTTCAAGATATAGAAATAGATACTGAAAAAATTATTGTATTAAAAAATAAAAAAGAAATTCCTTTTACAAAAAATGAATTTGAAATACTTAAAAAAATTATGCAAGAAGATGGAAAAATGGTTGATAGAGAAACTCTTATGAAAGATATAATTTGATATGATAATTATGCTTTTGATAGAACTATAGATACTCACATAAAAAATATTAGAAAAAAACTTGAAAATAAGGATATTATTCTAACTATTAGATGACTTTGATATAGACTTAATAAATAAACTATGACTCTAACAAATAAAATCATTTTATCACTTCTATGAAGTATATTTTTTATAACAATAGTAAATGTAATATCTTTTTATTATTTTTATTTATATTACTTCAAAATTTATTTATCAGAAACCCTTCAAACTAAAGAAGAAATAACTATTGATTATGTAAATAAAATTATAGAAAAACAAGCATTAGATGAAATAGATAGTATTTTTAATGATATTGAACTTAGTTTTTTTGAATTACTTGAAAAAAATCAAGGTAAAATTAAATTAGATAAAAAAGAAAATATTGACATAGTAGTAAATTATTTATCAAAAGCTTGAGTAAATATAAAATATATTGAAGAAATAATTCCTCAAAATTATTTAGAAAAAATTATTGAAGATATAAAAGATAATAAAACACCAGAACATTTATTTTTCAATAGACTTATTAAAGCAATATTTATAACAAATTTGATTACTATTGGAATTTTGATAATCTTTTTACTTATAATTACAAAAATTATTATTTTACCTATAAAAGAAACCACAAAAAAAATAAAAGATTTAAAAATTTGAAAAGATTTTAGGCTTATAAGTTATAATAAAAAAGATGAAATTTGACTTCTTGTTAATGCTATAAATTGATTAAATACAAAGTTAAATATATGAGAAAATATAAAAAATAGATTACTTGCTGATATATCTCATGAACTAAAAACTCCAATTACAGCTATTCAATGCTATGTTGAATGAATAAAAGACGGAGTTATAAAACTTGATGAAAAAATATTAAATTCTATAATAAATGAAATGCAAAGACTCATAAAACTTGTAAATAAAATTATGGAATTTGAAAAATTCGAAAATCAAAAACTAGAAATAAATTTGAAAAATGAAGATATAAAATTTATCACGGAACAAGTTATAAAACAATTTAAACAAAAACTTTTACAAAATAATCAAAGAATTATTACTTCTGGAACAGCAAAAATGGTAAAAACTGATAAAGATAGTTTTATACAAATAGTTCAAAATATTATTTCAAATTTTATCAAATATGCTTGAGAAAAAACTACTTTAAAAATAGAGTTTTGAGTAAATTTTATAAAATTTTGTGATAACGGAAAATGAATACCAAAATCAGAATTACCTTATGTAAGAGAAAAATTTTATCAATGAAAATCTGAAAAAACTTGAGATATAGACTCTAGAGGAATTTGAGTTTGATTTAGTATAATAGATAAAATACTTCAAGCTTTAAATTGGGAAATGGAATTATCTAGTGAAGAATGAGCTTGACTAGAAATAAAAATCATCACAAAAACTTCACATTAAAAACTTTTTTTAAAATATTTCTTATTATAATAAAATTACAAATTAGAGAACCATTTCTAGGTTAAAACAAACTTATTTTCTAAGATTTTATAGTCTTTAGTGTTTATGAAAAAAATAATTTTTTGTATTTTAATATTTTTTTTGTTTTACTCATCAAGTTTTGCTTCAAATAAGCAGGGTTTTTTTGTTAGCAATTTAACTATAAAAGAATTAAGTCAAAATATAGAAAAATTAAAAGAAGAAAAAATAGAACTAGATATAAAAACAAAAGAATATTGAGAACTAATTTCATTTATAAAAACTGATTTAACAAAAGAAGAAATTGATGAAATAAAATGAAATATTGAAAACTTTATAGAAAAAAGAAATTATTTACAAATAGATTTAAAAAATAAAATAAATCAATGACTAAATGTAGAAAAAGAAAAAAAAGATTTAGTTTTACTTAGAGCATGAATATATAAATATTTAGCAAAATATGTTACTCGTGATAAAAGAGAGGCTTTCATAGAACATATAAAATTTCAAACTCAATCTGAAAAAGAATCTAAAGATTTAATTGAAATAATACTAAAATCTCAAAATATTTTAGATCAAAAAGTAACATATATAAAAGAAAAAATTGAAAATCATCGTGAAGACTTACAAATTCGTATTGAAGTACCTATAACCAAAAAAATCAAACAAAGAATAGATGAAATAGATACAGATATAAAATATAAAGAAATAAATCAAAAAATTAAAAATGAAATTTATAATCATTTTATTGTACAAATAAAAAATAGACTCTTAGAAATTGAAGAAAGTAATCTAAGTGAAAATTATAAAGAAATTAGAAAAAATATACTACAAAAAATGATACAAGAAATACAATCAAAAATAAAATAATTTATGAAAACAAATAACTTAAAAGAAAAAATCATTAAAGAAATAACAAAAAACGAATTTCCTGATTTAAAATTTTTATATTCAAAAGAATCTCTAGAATTATTTCCTGAAATACTTAAAGAACTTTTAAAAGAAAGAAAAAAAAACTTTAAAAAACTTTTAAAAAAATCTACTAAAGAAGTAGAATTTGAAGATTTCAAAGATTTTAATAAACTTTCTTATCTATTTTGATTACTTCATCATCTTGATTGAGTAGATAAATCAGAAATTACTCAAAAAATTATTGAGGACTTTGAACCACTTTATACAAAATTTTTAAATGAGGTGACTTTTAGTAAAAATTTGTATGAAAAAATTTGTTATGTTTTAAAAAATAAAAAACTTGATAACGAACAAAAAAGAATCTTAGAAATTGATAAAAAAGATTTTGAATTATCTTGAATAAATCTACCTATTAAAAAACAAGAAAAAATAAAAAAAATAAACTTAAAACTATCAAAACTTTCAACAAAGTTTCAAAATAATATAATTGCATCAAAAAATCTTTTTTCTTACATAATTACTGACAAAGAAGTGATAAAAGATTTACCAGAGACGACTCTAAAAAATGCTTTAAAAAAAGCAAAAGAAAAATGAGTTTCTTGATATTATTTTGATGCTGACCCAACAAGTTATTGAGATATTATGGAGTATTGCACTCTAGAAAAAATCAGAAAAGATTTTTCACTTGCTAAAAACGCTTTTGCTACTAAAGCACCATACGATAACAGAAAAATAGTTTTAGAAATACTAAAATTAACATATCAAAAAGCACGTCTAATGTGATATAAAAACTTTGCAGAAGTTTCTCTTTCTACAAAAATGGCTTGAAAACCAGAAATAGTTTTTGAACTTATTAAAGATATAACAAAAAAAGCTCATAAAAAAGCAAAAATGGAATTAAAAGAGTTAAAAAAATATTTTCACCTTTCAGACTTAAAACCTTGGAATATAGCGTATTATTCTAGAAAATACAAAGAAGAAAAATATTGCTTTGACGAAAAAGAGTTAAAAAAATATTTTGAGTTTGAAAATGTGCTAAAATATTTATTTGATTTCATAAAAAGTTTTTATAACATAAAAATGAAAAAAATTGACACGGGAAACTATAACGAAGATGTGTCAGTTTTTGAAGTTTGGAAAAATAAAAGACTTATTTCTTATTATTTACTTGATCCATTTTATAGAAATTGAAAAAGACCTGGAGCTTGGGCAGATAATCCAAGATGAAGATTTGAGCAAAAAATTCCATTTATAGTAAATGTTTGTAATTTTCAAAAACAAGATGGAAAAATATTACTTACAATGAAAGACACTGAAACTTTATTTCACGAATTTGGACACGCACTTCACGAAATGTTATCAGAAAGTAAATACAGTGATTTAAGTGGATTCAATGTTGAATGGGATTTTGTTGAACTTCCAAGTCAAATACATGAAAATTGGGTAAATGATAGAGAAAGTTTGAAAAAATTAGCTCGTCATTTTGAAACTTGAAAACAAATTCCTGAAAATATGCTTGATACTCTTGATAATCTAAAAACTTATTGAAGTGGGCTTTTTACTCTTAGACAAAATGAATTTGCATTACTTGATATGAATTTATATTCAAAAAAACCACCAAAAACTGTGGCAGAACTTGATGCGCTATGCTTAAAAATTGCAAATAAAAATAGCGTTTTTATAAGATGAAAAGATTATAAAATGTATGCTTCATTTTGACATATTTTTTGATGATGATATGAAGCTGGTTATTATAGTTATATGCGGGCAGAAATGCTAGAAGCCGATGTATTTGAGAAAATAAAAGAATTATGAATGTTTGACTTAAAAGTTTGAGAAAAGTTTATAAAAACAATTTTGGGACAATGAACAAAAAAAGAAGCTTTAGAATTATTTAAAGATTTTATGTGAAGAGAATTATCAAACAAAGCTTTTATAAAAAGGAAGGGGTTTTAGAAAAAATCATTTGAATATTAAAAACAAACTATATAATGAAAGAAATATTTTATAACTTTATTGTTATGATAAATTTTAGAAGTGTTGTTGAATTTCTTTTTAAATCGTTTGATATTGCTTGAGATACAAAACTTATAGAAAAATTAGAAAACGATTGAGTTAGATTTTTGATGATTATAAAAAGGCATTGGATTTATGGGATACTTAATTCTTGGAGAGTTTTTTTTGTTATCATTATTGCTTTTTTGAATGCTTATTTACTTTTATTTTCTTGAGAAAGTCATACTATTATATCAACTATTATTTGAATTTTTTTACTTTTAAATGTTTTTTATTGGATATTTATTATAACTCTATATTTATATAAATTTTATAAAATCCAATGAAATGAACCTTATATTGAAGATATATATACTTGTTTAAAAAAATCAAAAGATAATGATATAATTTTCACAAAATTTTTCAATCAAACTTTATTTTTACTAATTATACTTACTTGAATAACTATTTTTACCAGTTTTACAGCTGTATCAAGTTTGCTAGTTTGATGAACAACTTGATTTGGAGTTTGAGCTATAAATGCGATTTTACTTATAGTACAACTTGGACTTTTTTTCTCATATTTACAAAATATGATAAATCAAGAAATGGATTTTAATGTGGTAGTTCCTGGAAAAATATTGTTTTTCAACCAAAGATGAATTTTATGAAACTCTCAAACTATGAATGCTAATAAAATCAAAACCATGAATACAAAATATTCATGATTATTATGATCTTTTTTCAATTATTGAGACATTATCATACTTACTGAATGAGACCAAAAAGATAATTGAGAAATGAAAATGGATTATGTTTGAAATCCAACAAAAACAGTAAAAGAAATACAAAAAGTTTTAAATAATGATACGGCAACTATGGAAAAAGAAGTTAATTTAATGCTCAAAAGATTTAAAGCTGAAATATGAATTGATAATATAAATTCTCAGGAAAATAAAGAAAAATTAAAAATTTTTTTACAAAATAATGATAAAACAATAAAAGAAATTTTTGATAAAGCTGATAATGAAACCAAAAAAGAAATCAAAGAAATGTATATTCTAATCCAAGAATAGATGTTAAGACCAATAAAACTTGTTATTTGGATTTTTGTAATTTTTGGAATAATTTTTTACATAAATTATAAAGATTTTTCCAATTTTAAATTAAATGAAAATAAAACTATTTCTATAAAACCTTGAGATAATTTAGTTTCATCTTTAACAAGAGAACTTGGATGGAACAAATTTTATTTTAAAATATATTTAAAACTCAATCCTGAAAATAAAATTCAAGTTCAAGTTTGAGAATATAGATTTTTAGCTGGAGAAAACATTGATTCAATAATAAAAACTATTTCTTACTGAGCGATAAATGTGGATAAAAAACTAACTTTTTTAGAATGACGGAATATTTTTGATATTGATGAATATTTAGAAAATATTTGACTTATAAATAAATGAGAATTTATTTCAGAAAGTAAAAATATTTTTAACTATATAAAAGATTTTTCTTTTTTAGAAAATGCTATAACTTTAGAGTGATACCTCTATCCTGACACTTATTTTATAAACCCTAATAATTTTAGTTTGCAAGATTTAAACAAAAAAATGCTTGAAAATTTTAAAACAAAAGTTTATAATCCGCTACTTTCAACCCTAAATCAAAGTCAAATAAATGAAGTTATGATTTTGGCTTCTATACTAGAAAAAGAAGAAAAAAATATTACAGAAAAATCAACTGTTGCTGGAATTTTAGTAAAAAGATATAAAGAAAATTGGATGATTTGAGCTGATATCACAGTATGTTATCCATATTGACTTACCTCAAAAGCTTGTACCCCAAGTTTTATTGCTTCAAAAGTAAATATTGATAAAAATGAATACAATACAAGAACTATGACAGGACTTCCAAAAACTCCTATAAATAATCCAAGTCTAGAATCAATAAAAGCAGTTTTGAACCCAAAATCAACTCCTTATTATTATTATCTTCATGATAAAAATGGAAAAATTTATTATGCAAGAACAAATGAGGAACATGTGAGAAATAAAAATTTATATTTAAAATAAAAAGCCGATTAAATCGACTTTTTTTTATATTTTTCACTTTCAATATAAATTTTTATATTGCATAAACTTTGAATCATTAATAGCACATAATACATCTCAATTTGGACCTTTAATTCAAGCTCACTCTTGTCTTAAATTTCATTTAATTAAATCCATTAAATTAATTTGTTTTCAATTTCAAACAATTATATTTGCAGGTCAAACTAAATCTCAATTTGGACCTTTAATTCAAGCTCACTCTTGTCTATATTGTTTTGCATTTGTATATCTATAGTATTTCAATTTTCTGAGTGATTTACTTTTTCTAGTCAAACATAATTAATATCATATTGACAAAAAAATAAAAATAATTATACATACAACATATTTAATTTTTTATTTTTGTTTTATGAATGTTAAAAATAATTTAATGATAGCTTGAATTACGATTTGATTAGCTTTATCTTCAGTAGTTTCTGAGGCGAAAGATAATGTGAATAATGAAGTTTTTCAATTAGTTTGAAATACTTTAATATCAACTAATTCTAAATATATGATTGAATGAAAAATTAAATTTTATGATTGTAGAGTAGTTAATTGATATAGAGTTTATTTATCAGAAAAAAAAGATATTATATGAAGTAGTAATTTTGATATAATAGATGATAAAAAAATACAAGAAGTAAAATCTTCTCCTCAATGTAAAATTATGTGAATATTAAGACAAAAAAGCCTTTAAAGGCTTTTTTGTTTGATTTCAGTTGTAAGTTTTTTTATAAATTCATCAACTTTTAAAATAAATTGCTCTTTTGTTTTTACATTTCTAACTGAAACAGTATTATTTTTTATTTCTTCTTCTCAAACTATAACTACATAATTATATTTTTCCATTTCAGCATTTCTTATTTTTTTAGAAAAACTATCAGATGAAAAATTTATATCACTTCTTATATCAAGTTCTTTTAATTTATTGTTTAACTCTTTAGCATATTCATCAAATTTTTCTGCAATTGGAATAATACAAATTTGTCTTGGAGCTAACCAAAGTGGAAAAAGTCAAGCAAAATGTTCTATTAAAATACTTATAAATCTTTCAAAACTTCCATATAAAGCTCTATGAATCATAAAAGGTCTTTCCAAAACTCAATATTTATTAGTAAAAGTTAAATCAAATCTTTCTGGCAAATTAAAATCAAATTGAACTGTGCTGCATTGATGCCATCTACCTAAACAATCTTTCAATCTAAAATCTATTTTTGGTCAGTAAAAAGCTGCTTCTCATTCCTCTGCAACTACATTATTTAATCATTTTTCTTTAGTAATTTCAGTTAAAATATTTTGTGATAGTTCCCACATTTCATCACTTCAAATATATTTTGTATCTTTTGGATTTCTAAAAGATAAAAAAGTTTCGTATTCTATACCAAAAATAGAAATCATATAGTCAATAAAATCAACTACTTTTTTTATTTCATCTTTTATTTGATCTTTTCTGCAAAAAATATGTGCATCATCTTGAGTAAATCATCTTACTCTAGTAAGTCAGCCTAATTGTCATTTTTTTTCAAATCTATAAACAGTTCCCATTTCAGCCCATCTTAAAGGAAATTCTCTATAACTTTTTGGAGTATGCTTATATATTTCTACATGAAAAGGACAATTCATGGGTTTTAATAAATATTGTTCAGAATGTCAAGCTTCAAGTTTTTTTCATAATTTTGCATCTTCTAAAGTTTGTCAAGCTTCAAGTGGAGGATACATACTATCTGAATAATTTCACCAATGTCACGAAAGCTCCCATAATTTTTTATTTCAAATATGAGGAGTTCTAACAAATTCATAACCTGATTTTTTATGTTCTTCTAACCAAAAATCTTCCAAAACTCTCCAAAGTCTTCATCACATTGGATGCCATAAAGGCAAACCAAGTCAAACTTCATCATTAAAAGAAAAAATATCAAGTTTTTGACCTAAAACTCTATGATCTCTTTTTTTTGCTTCTTCAATCATTTTTATATAATTTTCAAGTTCTTCAGCTGTTTCAAAAGCTAATCAGTATATACGGGTAAGCATTTTATTGTTAGCATCTGATTTCCAATAAGCTCCAGCTATTTTTTCAAGACAAAATGCATTTGGATTTATTTTATTTGTATTATCAACATGAGGTCAAGAACACATATCTATAAAACTTATTTCTCAGTTTTGCATAATATTTTTATAAAAACTAATCGTTTTAAATCATTTTTCATATAATTCATTAACTAATTCAAGTTTATATTTTTCTTTTTGAGATAATAAATAATTCTTTGCATCATCATAATCAAGTTCATATTGTTCAAATTTTTGATTTTGTTTAATTATTTGCTTCATTTTTTTCTCTAATTCTTTTAGATTTTCTTCTTTAAATTCTATATCGCCAAAATCAAAATCATAATAAAATCCAGTATCAGTGTCTGGTCAAATTGCCATTTTTACATCATTTCAGTATAAAGCTTTTACAGCTTGTGCCATAATATGACTTAAAGAATGTCTTATTGTAGATATATTCATGATAATAAATAAATGATTATTTTTTGAAAAATTAGTTTAATTCTATAATTTTTTTTTATTTGTCAAAAAAATTTGATTTATTTTGTATTTTATGATAGAATAATTAAAATTTATTTTTTAAAAAAAAATTATGAATAAAACAGTTTTTTTAGAAATGAAAGAAAAATTACCACAACCACTAGTTTTAGATATAGAGCAGTGAAATAACGTTTTTATAACACTTACTTGGGAAGATGGAACGCAAGAAAAAGAATCAATTGAAGATTTTTTAAATCTTACAAATTACGAGAAAAAACAAGTTTTAGAAAAAAGAAAAAATTGATATTTACTCATGGGAGCAAAACAAAAATGATGATTGTATCCTGAATATTTTAGATTATTTCATGATGAAAATATAGAACTTTTTTCTTGATCACAAGAAAAACTTTTAGAAATAACTTGAAATAGAGAATTAATTTTTATAAAATTCGATTTTTGAATAGATATTTCTTCAGAGGTTTCAAAGCCAGTTAGAAGTTTTTCAGATGTTATAAAATGAATATTAAAATTATAGTTTAATTTTTAAAAAAATTATGCAATTACAAAATATATTAAAAATAGCACTTGAAAAAAATGCTTCAGATATCATTATAACGGGTTGAACTAAACCAAGTTTAAAAATAAATTGAGAAATTTTTTATTTTGATGATTTTGATATTATTTCAAAAGAAGAATCAAAAAATATAGTTTTATCTATAATGAGTGAAACTCAAAAAGCTAAATTTTTAGCTAATTTAGAACTAGATTTTTCTATTGAATTAAAATGATATTCTAGATTTAGAGTTAATGCTTTTGTTCAAAAAGATGGTTATTCACTAGTTTTTAGACCTATAAAAACTGAAATACCAAATTTTGAAACACTAACTTTACCAGAAGTTATAAAAAATTTTACAAATAAAAAAAATTGATTAGTTCTCATTACTTGATCAGTTTGAAGCTGAAAATCAACAACTTTAGCTTCACTTATTTGAGAAATAAATAAAATGCAATCAAAACATATTATTACTGTAGAAGATCCAATAGAATTTGTTTATCAAAATAAAAAATCAATTATTGAACAAAGAGAAGTTTGAACTCATACTTTAAGTTTTGATAATTGACTTAAATATGCTCTAAGACAAGCATCAGATGTAATAATGATTTGAGAAATAAGAGATTTAGAAACTTTTAGATTAGCTCTTCGTGCTGCTGAAACAGGAAATTTAGTTTTTACAACACTTCATACTTCAGGTGCAGCTAGAACTGTAGCAAGAATTATTGATATGTTCCCTTGAGATGAAAAAGATAAAATCAGGCAACAATTATCAGAATCACTTTTATGAGTAGTTTGGCAACAACTTTTAAAAACTGTTGATTGAAATAGGAGAGTTGCAGCTTGTGAAGTGCTTGTAAATAATATTTCTATTGCAAATATGATTAGAAAAAATCAAACTCATCAAATACCAAATGCGATGGAAACTGGAAAAGAAAATGGAATGATAACTATGAAAGATAGTTTAGAAAATTTATTTTGAAGATGAATTATTTCTAAGGAAGTATATGAATATAATTTATCACTTTTAGATAGATATAATTAGTTTTAATTTTTTAATTTTATTATATGTTTAATTTTCAAGAAGTTGCTTGATGAACTTGAATAGAACAAAAAAAAGATAATAAAGAAAAACCAAATTTACCACCAAAAATACAAGAAAAAGTTGATCAACTTAGAAAAGAATTTGAATTATTAAAACTAAATAAAAAATTTGTTTGATGAGCTGAGGAAAGACTTAGAGCACAACTTTTAGAAATTGGTGATCCTAAAGATAAAGAGTATTTAGAAATTGTTGAAAAAATAAAAAGAATGCAAAGTGAATTAAAACGATTATGAGAAGATTCTCAAAGAGTAATTCAAGAATTATCAAAACTTCTTTGAGAAGTTAGAGTAGAGATTAAAAAAATTTCACCAGAAGAAATTAGTCAATTAAAAGGTATTGATAATAAGAAATTTTTAGAAATCCCAGAAGAAAAAAGACTAAAATATATTACAAAAGATGCTGTTGATTCTGCAGAAGTTGCAAACTGAAATGTGAAAAATCTTGAATTTACTTTTACTTTTGACTGACAATTTAATAGAGAACTTTACCTAAAAACTACAGCATGACAAGTTTTACCAAAAGAAGTTTGAGAAATAAAAGTTTGATGAGAAATTTATTCAAGAAATAATATCAAGTGAGAATTTTTTACTCCTGATAATAAAAGATTAAAAATTCATGAATGAACTAAAATTGAAATTTGAAATTTAAGAACTCCTGAGAATTTAGAAAAGTTAGCTTGAAATAATCAAAATCAAATTACTGATTATTTAAAAAATAATCCCGATGCTAATAAAGATATAGTTTCACAAGCAATTAATAGATGAATTGATCCAAGATTTGCTTGTCTAGCATTTTCTGATTTAGTAAAAGATTTATCATCAGAACAAGCAAAAGTAGTTTTAGAAGATGCTTTTACTGAATTTGATAGATATAGATGAAGTTTTAATTTATCAAATGAGCTAAAAGATTGAAAATATTCTGATAAACTTGCTATGTGATTATTTGCTCAATTTTCAAAAGATTGGAAACAATCAGCAAAAGATTATTGAATAAGTGAGGAAAAAATAAAAGCAGTAGAAACTAATTGAGAGATATATTATAGTATGGATGCAAAATCTATACAAAATGCTGATTCTTTATCAGATGGAACATATTTAAAATGAGAAAAACTTTTACAAAATGAAGATTTTTCTGCAAAACTTGATAAAGTTTGTGTTTCTTTATGAGCTAATAGAGAAGATTTAATAAAAGTTATGAAGGCAGAATCTTGACTTGACCCAAGAATAGTAAATAAACAATCTTGAGCAACTTGACTTATACAATTTATGCCAAAAACAGCAGAATGACTTTGAACATCTGTTTGAAATATTAGAGCAATGACTTGAGTAGAACAACTTGATTTGGTTGAAAAATATTTCAAACAAAACTCTAGATGAGTTTCACTTGATTCAATAGAAAAATTATATCAAGTGGTTTTTTATCCGCTATCCCTTTCAAAAGATTCTTGATTCGTTTTTGGTTCAGAACAATCAGATAGTTATGCTAGAAAAGTTGCTGCTCAAAATTGAGTAATAGCAAGATATTCAAATAGACCAGATTGACTTATTGATTGATATGCATTTTCTAGATATGTAAATAATCATGTTTCAAAATTTGCTTAAAAAAATTCCTGAAATTTCAGGAATTTTTTTATATTCAAAAGAATTTTTTAGAATTTTCATAAATTTTATTTTCTACTTCCTCAAAGCTTTCTTTTTTTCCGTTTTCTTTTCTGAGTTCAAAAACTTTTTGTAAATTATATTTTGTATAATTTGGAATATTTTCTTGTCATCTAACTGGTTGAGGTGGCAAAAAAGGACAATCAGTTTCTACTAAAATCCTATCAAGTGGAATATTTGCAGCAGTTTTTTGTACATTTGGTGCTGATTTATAAGTAACAATTCCAGAAAAACTTATCATGCATTCGTCACTATAATAAATTGCTCTTAGTGCAAAATCTAGGTCTTCTGAAAAACAATGCAAAACAAATTTTTTACATCAAGTTTCTTTTAAAACTCTCAAAGTATCTTCCTTTGCATCACGAGTATGAACTATAACAGGAAGAGAATATTTTTGTGCTAAAAAGATTTGAGTTTTAAAAAACTCTTCTTGAATATTTTTTTCTTCCTCAAAATTATTTTTGTCTATCCATTTATAATCAAATCAACATTCTCAAATTCACTTCACATAAGTAATATTTTCAAGTAACATATTTTCAAGTTTGTTTATATATCATCTCAAATCATCTTTGTATTGTCAAATATCAGTTGGATGAATTCAAATTGTAGCATAAATTATTCCAGGATTTTCTTTTGATAATTCTATACATTTAAAAGAATTATCTAAATCAGTTCAAATAGAAATAATTTTATCAATTCAATCTTTTTTTAATCCGTTAATAATATCTTTTTCAATATGTTGTTTATTTAAAAAAATATGTGTATGAGTATCTATTATCATAATTTTTTAATTAATTCTTGATAATTTTTTAATTAATTCTTGCTTTAAATTTTTTTTATTTGGTATTTTATCTACAAAATCATAATTATCAAAAAATAATTCAAAATTATCTAAAATAGTATTTGAAGTTTCATTTATATTTGTTTTAAACTCTCTATTTTCTATAAATTTAATTTTTTTATACTCAAAATAAAAGGTCTTAGAAAAAAAACTTAAAAATAATTTTTCATCAAATTCAAGCATTAATTTATTTATAATATTTACTAAAACTACTTTTACTATAGCATTATTTAGAATTTTCTTATCAATATTTTTTTCTAAATATTCCATTAAATCTGAAGTTTTTTCAAAGTTTTTACAGTCAATATTTCATAAATCTATCATAGGACGTGATGAAAGTTCAAAACTTTCTTTCTTTCAAGTTTTGCTATCAAAAATATTGTATCAGATTTTATAATTTTTTTGATTAAAACTTGTATGTTCTATACTACCTGAATAACATATATTTCCAATACAAAATTGTTTATGGTAATGACCTAAAGCTACATAATCAAACTTTTTAAGAGTTTTGAGTTCATCAAGAGTGATATTTATTCCAGAAATTTCATCTGTATATTCATCATATTCCTTAGCCGAAATTCCAAAATGACTTATAAAGATATTTGTTGTATTTTCTTTTAAAAAATCTCAAATTTTTGTAAAATTTTCTTTAAAAATATTTTCATCATGAATGTGAGGTAATGTTATAAAATTTATATCAAAAATTTTGAAACTTTCTATTTTTGGTTCATAAAATACATAAAAATTTTCCATACTTTGAAAGATTTTAAATGGGTGAGTAGTGAAAGTTAATCTTGGAGTATCATGATTTCAAGCAATAATTATAGTTTTTATTCAAGCTTTTTCTAATTTCAAAAAATTTTCTACCACTACTGAAATAGCTTTATTTGATGGTTTTGATGTATGAAATAAATCTCAAGAATGTATCACAATATCTGGGTTTATTTTTAAAATTTTATCTATGACAAATTCAAAGTTTATATAAAAATCTTCTTCTCTAGGAGTATTTTCAAGTCAAATTCAAAGGTGTGTATCAGAAAAATGAAATATTTGCATAACATAATTAGTTGAAAAATAATATTTAAAAGATTATATTAAGTTTGAAAAAAAAGTAAAAAAAATATAATCAAGTAAATATATTTTAGTACTATTTTATGAACAAACTACAACTTTCAAAATACTATTTAACTTTAGATATAAACAATTTTGCAATATTTGATATAAAAAAACTAGCAAATTTACTTGAGTATCATTCTAATCTTTATTACAACAAAGAATCCCCAATTATATCTGATTATGAATATGATCAACTTTTTAAAAAACTTCAGATTTTAGAAAAAAAATTTAATATTAAAGAAGCTCAAACTCATAAAGTTTGAAGTGAAATAATACAATCAACTTTTACAAAAGTTCCGCATTCTCGTCCAATGATAAGTCTTGATAATACCTATAATGAAGAAGATTTAAGAGAGTTTGATGAGAAAATAAAAAGAATATTGGCACTTGATTTTAATAAAACTATACCATATGTAATTGAATTTAAATTTGATTGACTTTGAATAGAGTTAATTTATAAAAATTGAGAATTGGTTCAAGCAATTACTAGATGAAATTGAATAGAATGAGAGGATGTTACAATAAATGTTAAAACAATTAGAAATATTCCAAAAACTATTGTTTATAAAGAACACTTAGAAGTTAGATGAGAGGTAGTTATGCCAATTTCAGCTTTTGAAAAATTAAATGCAAATGCTCTCAAGTCTTGATGAAAAGTTTTTTCTAATCCTAGAAATGCAGCTTCTGGAAGCTTAAGACTTTTAGATGCTTCGCTAACTGCTACAAGAAATTTAAAATTTTTTGCTTATGATTTAGCTAATTTTGAAGAATTTAGATTAAAAGAAGAAAAAAATACTTATTTTGATGTTATAAAAGATTTAGAAAGTTTTTGATTTGAGATTTCTAGTTATTTTCTAAAGTGTAAAAATATAGATGAAGTTATTAAAAGTATTGATAATTTTTGAGATGTAAAAAGTAAAATTGATTTTGATATTGATGGATTGGTTATAAAAGTTGATGATGTTGGGCTTTGGCAAGATATAGGTTTTACAGCTCATCATCCAAGATATGCTATTGCTTATAAATTTCCGGCAGAAATACTAACAACTCGTATTTTATCAGTAAAACATCAAGTTTGAAAAACTTGAACTATTACACCAGTAGCTAATTTAGAACCAGTTTTTATAGGATGAGTAACTGTAAAAAGAGCAACTCTACATAATTATGAAGAAGTGTCGAATTTATGAGTAAAAGTTTGAGATAATATTTTTATAAAAAGAGCTTGAGAGGTAATTCCAAAAATAGTTTGAGTTATAAAAGAGTTAAGAAATGGAAATGAAATAGATATAATCACTCCAAAGGTTTGTCCAAGTTGTTGAACTGAAATATTAAAAGATGTTGATAAAGTAAGATTTTATTGTCCAAATCACTTAAATTGCCCTGAGCAAATCAAGCAAAAACTGATTTATTCCGTATGAAAACAAGGTTTAAATATTGACTGACTTTGAAGCGAACAAATTGAGTTATTTTTAGAAAAATGATTTATTAGTGATTTATGAGATATATTTACTTTGAAAAATAAAAAAGATTTAATTTTAGCTTTACCTGGATATAAACAAAAGTCAGTAGATAATTTGTTAAATGCTATAGAAAATGCTAAAAATCAAAAAATAGTAAATTTTCTTGTTGCTTTAAATATCCCTGGAGTTTGACCACAATCAGCAAAAGAATTAGCTAAACTTATAAATAGAGACGACGAATTTTTAAATTTCAATTTTTCCATAAAAGAATTGGAAAACTTACAAGATGTTTGAATAGAAACAGCTAAAAATATTTATAATTATTTTCATAATGAAAAAAATAAAGATTTACTAAAAAAACTTTTAAATTATATAAATATTGAGTATATAAAGGAAGTGATTTGATGAAAATATATGTGAAAAAAGATGTGTATAACTTGAAGTTTTGAATGATTTTCTAGAGACGAACTTGTAGAAAAATTAGAAAAAATGTGATGAAATTTTGTTTCAAACGTTTCAAAAAATACAGATTTTTTACTTGTCTGAGAAAAGGCTTGAAGTAAGCTAGAAAAAGCAAATTCACTTTGAGTAAAAGTGATAAGTTTAGATGAGTTTTTAAGTGAATAATTTTAAAAAATGCTACAAAACCTACTAAATGATTTAGAACAACTTTCAAATCCAGATAAAGCAAAAATATTATCTTGATTTTTTAAAACCTGAGTTTGACAATATTGAGAATGAGATATTTTTTTATGAATAAATATACCAACTTTAAAAACTATTGCAAAAAAGTATAGAGATTTATCATTTATTGATATAGAAACACTTTTTGCTTCAAAAATTCATGATTATAGATATTTAGCTTTAAATATTATAAAAATAAATTATGAAAAAGAGAAAGATGAGATAAGAAAAAAAGACCTTTTTGAACTTAGTTTAAAAAATATCTCTTCAATAAATAATTGGGATTTAGTAGATACTTTTATTCCTTATGTTTGGTGAGAATATTTTTTTGCAAAAGATAGAAGTTTTTTGTATGAGTTAGCTATATCAAGTAATCTCTGGAAAAAACGTATTTCTATTTTAACAACTTTTTATTTTTTAAAACAATGAGATTTTTTTGACACGATAAAAATATCTGAAATATTACTTCAAGATAAACATGATTTAATTCATAAAGCAACAGGTTGGATGCTAAGAGAAATATGAAAAAGAGATATAAAAACACTTTATGAATTTTTAAATAAATATTCTCATATTATGCCAAGAACTATGCTTCGTTATGCAATAGAAAAGCTTAATAAAGAACAAAGAGAATTTTATATGAAAAAAGACTATTAATTAAGATAATAGTCCTTGAAATATTTCTTCCCAATTTTTTTTCTCTTCAGGAGTTAGATTTGGATTTGATTTTTCATTAAAAGCTATATCATGTGCTAAAGTTAAATTATCAGCTCTTAAAACCCAAACATATCTTTCAGATGATGTAAGTTTTTCATTTAAACATTGATTTGTAGCTATTTCGTGAGCTAATTGAAATTGTTTTTCATTTATAGCTTTTAAATAACTATCTTCAGCTGATAATGTACCTAATATATTACATACATTATTTTTTGTTTCATATAAACTTTTATTAACTATTGGAGCTAAAAGTAAAGCTGATATATTTATTCCTTGTCATCAAGTTTCTAATTTAGACATATAATTAAATTATTAAATATATATTAATTTTAATATACATTCATTTTACTATATTTATTCATATATGTTAAAATTACATACATTTTTATAAATAAGATTGTAAAAATACAAAAATTTATATAATATTTCTACGGGGTCAATCTTGGTTTCTACTTTGAGAATTGGTGCCCAGAATATGCTATTTGGGAGATGTTTATGCCTTCCATAATCAATCATAAACAACAATAAATGCAAAAAATAGAATTGCTGCAGGTTTAGCTGCTTTCAAAAAAGCTCTAACTCCTTCTTTTGCTCCTGTTATGGCATAATCCATACTTACCAGCTTAAGTAAAACCGTAGCCTTGGTTTAGTCCATGAGCACCGATTGGTCTGCTACAAAATTTAAAATACTTTACTTGAGAGAGATTTTAAATTATTAAGTCAAGTCTATATTTTAGGGTTATAAAATATTCTTCTATCATATAGTATTAAAGAATATTTTCTCATTTTAGGTTTTTTGTTTATTTTCTATCTAAATGAGTATCAAAATAAACTATAATAGTAGAAATATCTGAGCATCCTCAAAGGACATGGGTTCAAATCCCATTGACTCCACCATAATAATGAATGTAACAGGTCTCCATATAATTAGACATACAATGTATTCTAAAAATTAGAAAATATTAAGAGCTTAAATGTTATCAAAAAAGAAAAAACATTTGCAAAAGTTTATAATTTTTTGCATTTTTTAAAAAATCCATATAATCATTAAACATTTTATAAAAAATAAAGATTATATTTTTCAAAAAGGAGATAAATTTTCATGCTAAAAAGCTTAGAAAGTTTATTACTTTAAAACTAAACAAAATAAATGAAAAAAATCATTTCTTACTTTACTATATTTAACATTCTTTTTTTAAATTTATCATTTTTTACTTTAAAAACGGCAAAGGCAAATTCACCTATTTATGAAAGTGATAATTATTTTGTTGTAACAGCTTATTATTCACCATTACCTGACCAAAATTATTATTTTAAATGAAGTTATGAAGCTGATGTAAAACTTAACTGAAGATGAGTTAGATGAGCTTCTGGAAAAGAAGTTTTTGCTTGAATGTTTGCTGCACCTAAAAATTATGCATTTTGAACAAAAATTTATCTTGAGTGAGTTTGAATTTGAGAAGTTGCAGATAGGTGATGAGCTATAGTTTCAACTGATCCAAATGAGTCTAGATGATATCAATACGATAGAATTGATATTTGGATGTGATTTTGAGAGGAGTGACTTGCTAGAGCTCTAACTTGGTGAAAAAGAACAGTAAAATGAACTGTTTTAGCTGATAGTGAAACTGCTGTTAGTGTAAATTTATATGACTTCCCTGCTCCAGAAAATGTTTTAAAAGACTTGGCTAAAAAACAAGATTTAGAAAAACAAATTGCAAAAGAAATTGAAATAAATCCAAAATTAAGTATTTTTGAAAAATATATTTGACCAGAATCAAATGAAGAAAATATAAAAATGCTTCAAGAAATATTTCTTGAAATGTGACTTTATAATTGAGTAATTGATGGAAAATATGGTAGTGTAAAAGAAAGTTTGATAAATTATCAATTAAAAACTTGAGTAATAAAAAATACTTCTAATGATGGAGCGTGATATTTTTGACCCATAACTAGAAATCAAGCAAAAAAAGATTATTTAGTTTATATAGAAAAAAATAAAGCTGAAATTGAAGCTAAAAAGAAAATTGAAGCACAGCTTGCTTCAATCAAAAAAACTGTTGAAAATAGAGTAAATTCTCATATAAACAGTATTTGAACTCCAAAAGCTTGAGATATTTGAGAAAATGTTAGAATTTTGCAAAAAACTCTAAAAACTCTTGGTTATTTTAAATTAAAAGATTCAGCAATTTTTTGATATCAAACAAAAACAGCACTTATAAAATATCAAATTGATATGTGAGTAATATCATCTAAAGATGATGATTGAGCTTGAGTATTTTGACCAAAAACTAAAGAAGCCTTAAAAAATCAATTAGTAACTATTTTAGAAAATCAAATTTTAAAAGAAAGAAAATTACTTAGTTATAAAAAATAATGGAAAGACTTTTAAAAAAACTAAAAGATATTTCTCTTAATGAAGTTATAAAAGTTGAAGAATCAGATTTTCAATTTTTTGCTTTAAAAAACCTTTTTGAGAATTTAAATCCACCTGTTATAAATAAATTCCCCCTTAATAAAGGGAAACTAAAGGGGGATTTTTATTTATCCCTTATTATAGCAAATTCTTTAATTTGTTATCAACTATCATCCAATTGAGAAAAATATTGGGAAGAGTTTAGTAATTATTTTAGCAAAAACATTATTTCAAATAAAAATGAAGTTATCTCAAAACTTTGAGATTTTGTAAAACATTCAAAATGAAATAAAAGATTTATTGAAACAAAAATAAAAAGACTTGAAAAATTAAAGCCTTTTTTAAATGAATTTATATGAAATGAAGAGTTTTTTTACGAAAATATGGAAAAATTATGTGAAAAACTAGCAAAAACTATGAATCAAAAAATAACTGACAAAACAATAGTTTTTGCAGTAAAAATGTTTTCTTATGGAGCAAGAAATTATTTTAATAAGTTTACTAAGTTTCCTTTTTCTATATCTATTCCTATTGATTCTAGACTTACAAAAATTTATAAAATATACAATGAAGATAAAAACTTAAAAATAGATGATTTTTATGATATTTTAGCAAGAAAGTTAAATATTCCACCACTTCATCTTGATGCAGTTTTGTGGGTAAATTTTGATAAATTAAAATTGAAAAATTTAAAAAATATTTATAATGCTAACATACATTTATAATTAACTAAGAAAATATGTTAGAAAAAGCAAAAAATGGTATTGAAAAAGCACTTCATCATTTAGAAATAGAGTTTTCTAAATTACAAGCTGGAAGAGCAAATCCTGCTATGATTGAAGATATAAGAGTTGATAGTTATGGAAGTTTAACTCCTATAAAAAATGTGGCTTCAATAAGCGTAATGGATACTCAAACTTTATCAATTCAACCTTGGGATAAAAGTCAAATTCATTCTATTGCAAAAGCTATAACTGATGCTTGAATTGGTTTAAATCCTATGACTATGGCTGATAGTGTAATAATAAAAGTTCCTCAAGTTACTGAAGAAAAAAGAAAAGAACTTTGTAAAATATCTAAAAAATTTGCTGAAGATGCTAAAATTTCAGTCAGAAATGCTAGGCAAGATAGTTTAAAAGATATAAAAACTGCAAAAGACTCTAAAGAAATTACAGAAGATGATGTAAAAGATTTTGAAAACTTATTACAAAAAATGGTTGATGAAGCAAATAAAAAAATTGATGAAATGACAAAGAAAAAAGATGAAGATATAATGAAAGTTTAAAAAATAATTTGCAAAAATATAAAAATATATATAATTTCGCAGTATTTAATTTATAATTCACACTATATGGCAAAAGGTAAGAGAACTTACGTTGGGTTTTACTCTGAAGAAACTGGAAACTTAGTACATGTTACTAATATTAACAAAAAAAACTTTGGACCAGGAGAAAAATTAACTTTAAGAAAATATAACAAAGTTACAAAAAAACACGAAGTGTTAAAAATGAAAGAAATCAAAAAGTAATATTTCTCTGAATAAGGCCGGTTTTTATAACCGGTCTTGTGGTATTTTTTAAATTTTAAATAAAATTTTATGAAAACAGCTTTTGAATCCAAACCAGGAACGGTTTTAAGAATTGATGATGAATTATATTTCGTATCAAAATGGGAATATCATAGAGCTTGAAGATGAGCTACAACTATAAAAATGAGACTTAAAAATCTTTTTAACTGAACTATGACAGATAGAACTTTTGGTTGAGAAGATAAAATGGATGATGTAATTTTAGAAAGAGCTAGATTTGAATATCTTTATTCAAATGCTTGAACTTATGCTTTTATGAACGGAGAAACTTATGAACAAATAGAACTTGATGAAGATACTATTTGAGATATGAAATATTTCTTAATTGAAGGAAATACAGTTGATATTCAACAATTTGAATGAAAATTTGTCTGACTTGTTTTACCTACAAATGTTAAATTAACTATTACAGATTGTGAACCAGGTGTAAAAGGAAATACTGCTGATGGAAAAGTCACAAAAGATGCTGTTACAAATACAGGATTAATTATAAAAGTTCCAGGATTTATTAATATATGAGATGAAGTAATTGTAAATACTGAAACTGGAGAATATCAAGAAAGAGCGAAATAAAAAATCAACTTAAATTAGATTCTTTATTTTATTTTTCAATTTAACACCCAACCATTAACTCAAGTAATTTTTACTTTCACTATATCACCTATTTTCACCCAATCTTTTTTTTCAAAAAAGACTTCTTTAAAATTTCTAGTTCTTCAATAAAATTGTCAATCTTTCTCTCAAGAAATAAGTATTTCTTCTTCTATTCCTATCATCATTTCTCATCTTTTTAAAACATTTTGTTTCAAAACATCATTTAAAATATGCCATCTTTTTGCTTTTATTTCATCATCTATATCATCTGGATATATTTTTGAAGCTAAAGTTCCAGGCCTAACAGAATATCTTGCAATATAAACAAAATCAATTTCCAACTCTTTTATGGCTTTTACAGTATCTTCAAACATTTCATCAGTTTCTCCAGAAAATCCTACAATTATATCTGTTGAAACTGAAAAATAAGAATCTTTACTTCTAAGATATTTAACCATTTTTTTAAAATCTTCATAAGTATGCTTTCTATTCATTTTTTTTAGCATTTCATTATTTCCAGATTGTAAAGCAAAATGCAAATAATTACAAGTTTTTTCTAAATCAAAATGTGCATCCAAAATATCCCATGTCATATCATGAGGATTTGATGAAGTAAAACGAATTCTATCAATTCCATCGATTTTATTTATATCTTCTAAAAGAGCTCTAAAAGGAGAAACTCATATTCAAGCATTCCAAGACATTTTTTCTTCATTCCAAAGTTTTATATTTTTTTGTTTTCCATAACTATTTACATTTTGCCCAACAAGAGAAATTTCTTTTACTCAATTTTGAGCTAATTTTTTTATTTCTTCAATTATTTCACTATGTTCTCTTGAAATTTCCCTACCTCTTGTGTATGGAACTATACAAAAACTACAAAAATTATCACATCAAGTTTGAATAACTACTGAAGCTGAAAATTTATTTTCTCTAAATTGAGCCATTTTCAAATAATCATCAAACTTATCATCATTTCAAATTTTTTGCTTAAAAATATGAGATAAAATAAGATTTAAATATTTTGCTTCTTCAATTCTGAGAGTAAAATCAAGATTTTTAAGTTTCAAAAAAAGTTTATCATCATTGTTAAAAATACCTTGTTTATCGTCTAAATAAATTATATCTTTAGGTGTTTTTCTCTCTATATCTTGAGTTAAATATTTCTTATTCATTCAAGTTTTTTTTACCATACAACCTGTAATTCAAACTATGACGTCATTTTTATTTTCTTTTTTTCTTTGTTTATTTAAAATTTTTATTTCTCTTAAAAATCAAAAAACTCTATCTTCTCACTTTTTTCTAACTGAACAAGTATTTAGTATAACCAAATCTGCACTTTTATAGTCAGTTGATTTTAAAAATCAAGATTGCAATAAAATCATATTTATCTTTTCACTATCAACTTGATTCATTTCACAACCAAAAGTTTTTAGTAAATATTTTTTCATCTTTTTTAGTTTAAAATTAAATTTGCCTGATTATATGAAAAAAAAACAACCAAGCAAATTTTTTACTTGGTTTGAAAAAACATATTAATTTTTGTTTTAATTTTTTAATTACCTCAATATATATATATGGTTAAATAATATTTAAGTGAAAATAATCAGACTAAAAATTATAGTATTGTCAAGTTTTAAAAAAATTAGTGGTATCTATCTTCGTGATTATTACCTTCAAGATTATTCATCAAATTTTTTTAAATTTTAATAACCTTTATATTATATGAATTTGATACTTTAGTCAAAAAAAATCTAGATTTATCTAGATTTTTTTGTATTTAAAGGAATTCTACATATTTCATAAATTCATTCATATTTTAGTCATGAATGACTATCATAACTTATTTCAATAATTTTATCTCATAAAAAATATTTATATCAATCTTTATTAAATAATAATTTGTTACAGCATCGTTTAAAACCCAAGTTGATGATTTAAAAATAGTAAAAGTATAATTAAGAGTAACATCTTTAAATCAATAATCTGCATTTCAAAAATTCTCAAAAAGATTTTTCTCATTTGCCAAATATCAATCAAATATACATTCTTGATTTCATTTTATATAACTTTTTGATAAATTTACATCATTTGGATCATAAAAAGTAGTTTCTTCAATTGCTTCAAATTTATTATTTAATAAGTCTTCAATATAAAATAGTTGAATACTTTTATTCCTGATTCAATTTCCATATTCTAAATATTTACCATATATTCATAAATCATTTTTAGCATACATATTTATATATTTTTCACTTTCTAAACAAGTAGATAATTTATAAGCTTGATTTTCTAATAAATTATTACCTTCTCAAACTCAATATATATAACCAAATCTACATCAATTCATTACTTGTCAATTTAAAGGATCAGTAGGTATTTTATAAATATGTGTATTTATTTTATCCTTAAATTTTTTAATTGTTGGGTATTCTCAACTATCTTGATATAATTCTTCTATAACTGATTGTAAAACTTACATATCATTAATTCTAGTTATATCTCTAGCTTGTTTTATTTGTTCTCAATATATAGAGCTTCATTAATTTTTTCAATACTAGAGAATTCTTTAAAATCTGTAGGAGTTTCTATTTTGATATCTTCTTTATAAACTCTTTTTCAATTATTAACTAATTTTAATTTTACAATATCTTTTACTCAATTATTTATATTAAAATCAATATTTGCATCATTTTTATTTTCTCTAGCATCAAGTAAAACATTTAATTTTCAAGTATAAACTCATATTGATTTAAAAGCTGAATTTAGTTTAAAATATTCTGAACTCATATATCAAGTTCAATTAAAATTAAAACTAGAGTATTCATTATTTGAAGAAAGTTTTATAACAAAATTTCATTTATTATAAGAAGTTTTTCAAGTTAAAAAAGTTTTTTTAGTTTTTATATCAACTCAAGCAAATTTTAAATTTAATTTTTCTAATTTATTTTCTTTTGTTGTAGTTCAAGTAATTTTAATTCAATACACATTTTTTAGTTTGTATTTTAGATTTTGCCAATCAGTATAATCATATCACATATCTTTGTAGATATAAAATCAAGAAATTTTTTTGTTTTTTAAAGTTAAATTTCAAGTTAAATTTGTAGATTTAACATTAAAACTAATTTCTACAAAATTATTTTGTTTGTTATATTTTACAAAAGAATCTATAACTAAATTATCTTTTTTTAGATAAAAACCTAAAGTATTTTCTTTATCTAAAATTAAATAAAATTCTCAATATTTAATAAATTCTTTTATAAAAGATTTATAAACATTTTCACTACATTTTTTTGGTTTATATCAATATTTTCAGAAATTAAAATTTTCACCTAATTCAAAAAAAATATCACAAGCATATTTTGTAGGAACAAGTAAATATTTATTTCAAGATTTTTTATAAGTTGTTAAAAGTGGTTTTGATAAAACATTCTCTGCTTGATTATAAAAATTTTTCAAATTAAAATTATTTATATAACCAAAAATCATTTTAGATTGTTCATCAGCTGGAAGTTTGATATATTTATTATCATTAAATTGTTTTTTAAATTCCTCTAAATTTTTTTGTATATCTTCATCACTTACTTTAAAATCTAAATCTTTAAATAATACATACATTTCACCATCTTTAGAAATTAAAGAAGCAGTTTTAGTTAAATCAAATTTAAATCAACTTCCATAAATTGGACTATAATTTACATTTAATAAAACTTCTGTTGAGATATCGCTATCTAAAACTGCATTTTTTATTTTATAATTTTTTAAATCAAGACTTCCTGATGCAGCTCAAAAAGACTTTTCATCAATATTAAACTCAATTCTTGAATTTCAATACTCTTCATAATTTGTAAGTTTTTTAAAATCTGAAGCCAATTTATTTAAAGTAGCTTTATAATTATTAAGAATGTTTGTTTGAAGTTTCAAAATCTCTTTTTCTATTTTTTGTTTTTCTTTATCTGTTAGAGTAGAAATATTATTTGCTAAAGTATAAGAAAAGCTAAAATTTCAAATTATTAAACTTGAAAGCAATATTCAAGATAAAATCTTTTTTGTTTTTTTCATAAAGTAAATTTTAAAAATAAAGTTTATTAAAAAATTAACAAAAGTATTTTAGCATGTTTTTTATAAAGTCAAATTTAAATTTAGAGAAATGCATTAGTCCATAACATATTGTGTAATTTTGGATTTAATTAAGAAGGATTAATATTGCTTGTTAGGTATTGTATATAACATCCATAGGTATCAAATTTTACAGCTTTTTACAAAAAAGATAGTAAGAAAAATTTAAACTTCTTACTCTTTTGTTTTTATTTACTTTCTTGTAACTTTCAAATTATTTTATTATACTACATGTTTTAAAACTTCTTTAGAAATCCCATTAGATAATTTTTAAACTTTCTCTAAAACTGCTTTTATTTCTTGAGGAATTTCTAAAAATATTAAACTTCTTTCTTTTTGTAACATTTTAAATTTATTATTTTTTTAATTTAAGTCTTTATTTATTCTAGATTCTTCTGGCATTATTTGCCCCATATATTTACTTCAAAGTCTTTTATCATAAGGAACTTCTACTTTTCCAGAGACATTTTCAAAAGCAAATTGTCCAATTCTCATTCAAGGCCAAAGTGCAACTGGAACTTCATTTATATTTGTTATTTCAAGTGTAATAGTTCATTCAAAACCTGGATCTATATATCAAGCTGTAGAATGGATAACAACTCAAAGTCTTCAAATAGAACTTCTTCATTCACATCTAGCAACTAAATCATAAGGAACTTTAATTTTTTCCATAGTAACTCACAAAACAAATTGTCTTGGATGAAGAATAAATGGAGTTTTATCGTCTAATATTATTGTTTCAATATGTGCTTGATCAATTCAAACATTTGGATCAATCAAAGTTAAACTATCTCTTTTATAAAATTTAAAAACATTTCAAAGTCTAAAATCAATACTTGCAGGTCAAATTTGTTTAAATACATCAAAGTCTCAAAGACTTTGTATTTTTAAATCTCCAGATTTTAAATATCTTTTTATTTCATTATCTGATAATATCATAAAGCTAGTTAAAAAACATTTTAATTTACTTCTCAAGAACCTGTTGATCAAGTAGAATTTTTAGGAACTACATTTATAATACTATTTTGTAATTCATTTAAAGAATCAATAGTATTATTTATAGCTTTTGTAGTTTCATCTATTGAGTTTTTAGTTTTTTCAACATTTGTTTGAATAGTTTCTATTTGTTTTTTTGTTTCTCAAACTTGTGATTCAACAGTTTGTTTTATTTCAAATGCAGAATCTTTTGTTTCTTTATATTTTCAAACAACATCAAAATTTGTGATAAAATCATTAAAATCATTTCTAATTTTTATAACACTATTATTAAATCAAGTTAATCACAATTTTTCTCAAATATAAGAAGAAACTGAAGGAAATATAAAAATTGAAATTATATAAAAAACTACTATTGAAGCCAAAAATAAAAGAATTTTTTTCATAATAAAGAAAATTAAAAAGTATATCTCTTTTGCAATATACTTTTAATTAAAAATTTGTCAAAATTTTAGTTTCAACCTAATATATCTCAAACACTTATATTTTCATTTTTCAAAATTTCTCTAAGTTCTAAAATCTCTTTTTCATTTATTTGTGCTTGTATATTTTTTGTTTCTCACAAATCAGTTTTTTGAAATTTTATTCAAGATAATTTTTCTTGAAGTTTTTGTTTTAAATTTTCTAAATTATCTTTGTTAAAATTTGCAATATTTCATAAATTTATTTGGGAAACTTCAGCTTTTACAAAAGTATGTTTTTGACAAACAGGACAAAAAACATCTAAATTTATACTATTTCATGCAGCACCAACTATTTCTAAAGAATTATCTACAACTTTATTATTACAATTTGGACAAGTAAAGTTTAAAACTAAGGAATCAAGTAGTGTTTTTAATATTTGGTAATTCATATTTATTTTTGTTATTTTTAAAATATAATTTATTATATCATTATATTATATTAATTTCAAAATATTTTCAACTCTTTTTATTGATTTTTTTATTCAAAGTATAAAAATTAACTCTAAAGCACCTGGTGAAAATTCTTCTCAAGACAATGTAACTCTCACTGGCCACAAAACTTGCCCATTTTTCATTCAAACGTTCCTAATTTTTTCTACAAAAATATTTTTTATTTCTTCAACACTTTCAAATTCTCAAGATTTATTTTTTAAAATATTCAAAGCTATTTCAAGTCATTTTTTAGCTATAGAAATATCTTCTATTTTCATTTTTGGATTTACAAGTAAATCTTTTATTTTTTGAGTTATTTCAAAATCACTATAAAAAAATGTAGTTAATTCTTTATAATCTTTTAAAGTTACAAGTCTGGTTTTTAATTCTAAAATAATTTTTTCATTATATTTTTTATCATTTTTTAAAAAAATATTTTTATAAAAGTCATTTTGGTAAGTTTCTAAATATTTTTCTAACTTTTTGTATAATTTTTCTAAACTCATATTTTTTATCACATTTGAATTTACCCATTTTAGTTTATCTATATCAACTAAAGCTCCAGCTTGACTCATTTTTTCTAGTTTGAAATCAAATTCTTTATAATTTTTTTCTGGATTTAAAGCTCTCCAATCTTCAAATCAAGCATTTATCATATTACATAAAAAATCCTTTATAGCTTCTACTAAATATCCATCTTTAAAATAATATTCAACATTTGCTTCTATATCCTTCCTTTTTGATAATTTTCTTCTTGAGTTTCAATCTATTTTCATAAGTGGTGATATATGAGCATATTTTGGTGCTTGCCATCCCATAGTCTGGAAAAGTTGCAAATGAAGTGGAAGTGAAGAAAACCATTCATCTCATCTAATAACTAAAGTCGTCCCCATTAAATAATCATCTACAATATGCGCAAAATGATAAGTCGGAAGTCAATTTACTTTCATAATAACTATATCTAAAAAGTTTTCTGCAATACTTACATCTCATTTTATTAAATCATGAACTTGTATTTTTTTTACAATATTTCACTGTGATTTATACCTTATAACAAATTCTTTTCCAGCATCAATTTCTTTTTTTACTTCCTTTAAACTAGCATTTCTCCATTTTGAATATTCTCCATAAATTCAAGTTGGAACTTTAGATGCTTCTTGAATAGCTCTAATTTCAGTGATTTCCTCTTCAGTTAAAAAACAAGGATAAGCAAATCCTTTTGCTACTAAGTCTTTTAAAAATACTTTATAAATGTATTTTCTTTGGCTTTGTGTATATGGTCCATAATTCCCTACGTCTTCATAATTTAATCAAATAGGTCATTCATCAAAATCAATTCAAAATATTTTAAATATATCTATATACTTTTTCATAGCTCACGCAATCTCTCTTTTTTGATCTGTATCTTCAGCTCTTAAAAATAAAACTCACGAATTTTTACAAGCAAATATTTCATCAACCATTGTAGTATATAAAGTACCAATATGAAAAAATCAAGTTGGACTTGGTGCAATTCTGGTAACTACTTGTCAAACTGGTCTTTTTGGATATTTTGAAATAATATCTTTTGGAGTTTGCTTAATTTCTGGAAATAGTAAATTTTCTAAAGTCATAATTTTTTTATTTATTTTTTAAATTAAAAAGTCATATATGTTTTTATTTTTTCAAATTATCTCTTTATAATTCAAGTTGAAAAAATTCCATCTTTTAAGCAATAAATTCTCAGCTCAAAACTATCTAGATAATCAATATCAAACTCTCAAATTATTTCATCTCAAACTTGAAACTGATGTTTTAAAATCTCATCTCCATAATCATCTACTAAGGCTACTTTATAAATAAAATGATTTTCATCATTTGGATGCCCGGCTTCAGAAAAACTATATTTTAAAACATCTCAAATAATTTCATAATTTGGAAAATGTTCGCTTTCAAACAAGGTTAAATTTTTAATATCTATTGGATAATTTATTTGCTCTTCTAAAATTACAAAATCATCTTTATGAGTATCACAAAAAGGACAAAAAAAATCGCTTGGCAAATTATCAAAAAAAGTTTTTGGTTCAATTCACATATCTTCATCTCATTTTATTTCATCATAAATATAATCACATCCAGTACAATGATATTTCATAAAAAATCTATTAAAAAATATTTTCATAATTATATTAAGTTTTAGATTTTCACAAATTTATTTTTTAAATACAAAAATCAATCATATAACAAAAAATAATCAAATTATAAATTTGATTATATAAAAAATAAGTTTGTAATTTAAAAATCATCTTCAAAATATCTATATCTAGAGACATAGGCGCGGATAATTATAAATAATAATTTAAAATTTGCAAAAAAAATATTTCTTTTATAATGAACTCTCTCTCTGTTTGAAAATTTTAGTTTTTAAATAATTATTTATGAAATTTAATAATCCTATTTATGAACACGAAGAACTTACTTATGAAGATGTATTTATTTTTCAACAATATTTTGAATGAAAATCAAGAATCACAGATGTAGATATAACTCCAAAAAATAAATTAAATACTACCATTCCAATAATTTCAGCAAATATGAATGCAGTTACTGGAAAAAGAATGGCAGAAACTCTAGCAAGATATTGATGAATTTGAGTTTTACCACAAGATATGGAAATAGAGAAAATGATAGAAATCATAAATTTTGTTAAAAATGCAAATATAAATTTTGATACACCTTTAACTGTTAAAAAATATGATTATGTAAGAGATGCACTTTCAATCATAAATAAAAGAGCTCATAAATGTGTAATTTTAGTTGATGAAAAGCAAAAACCACTTTCTATTTTTACACCTTCTGATTTAGAAAAATATGAACAATTTACTCAACTTTGAAATATAAATAAAAATCACCTCATCACTTGAAAAGAAAATATCACTCCAGAAGAAGCATTTAATTTAATGCATCAAAAATGAATTTCAGCTCTACCTATTATAAATCAATCTTGAAAACTTATTTGAATACTCACAAAAAAAGATGCAGTTAGAAGATGACTTTATACTCCAACTTTAGATAAAAATGGAAAATTAAATGTTGCAATTGCTTTATGAATTAATTCTTTTTTAGAAAAAGCTAAAAAACTTGTAGAAATTTGAGTAGATAGTTTTATACTTGATACAGCCCATTGATATCAAAAAACTATGATTGATGCTATTAAAAATTTTAGAAAAAATTTTTGAAATGATATTTGTCTTATTGCTTGAAATGTTTGTACTGCAGAAGCTACAAAAGATATTATAAAAGCCGGAGCTGATGGAGTAAAAGTAGGAATCTGACCATGAGCTATGTGTACAACTCGTATGATGACTTGAGTTTGAAGACCTCAATTTAGTGCAGTTTATCATTGCTCAAAAATGGCAAAATCACTTTGAGGTTTTGTCATAGCTGATTGAGGAATAAAAGAACCAAGAGACTTATGTTTAGCTATTGCTGCTTGAGCAAGTCATATAATGATGTGAAGTATTTTAACTTGAACTTTTGAATCAACTGGAGATATTTTTTATGATTTGGAATGAAATATGTACAAAAAAAATTACTGAATGGCATCTTGAAAAGCAGTACTTTTAAGAAATTCAAAATTGTCAGAATTCAAACAAGCTCAAAAAGCTCTATTTCAAGAATGAATTTCCACTTCAAAAATATATTTACGTGAAGGGTATAAGTCAGTTTGAGACGTAGTTGATAAGTTTTGTAGCTGACTTAGGTCTAGTTTAACTTATGTTTGAGCTAAAACTTTAGAAGATTTTTATAATAAAGTAATTATTTGAGTTCAAACTCCAGCTGGATTTATAGAATGAACTCCTCATGGAAAAGTAAAAAAATAAATTCTAAATTCCGCTCATTATAAACTTTCTTACTAAAATATAAACTAAAAGTTTGGGCTTTAATCTATTTAACATATCTTAAGACTAAATTTAATTTATACTATTTAGTAATAGCCCAGACTTTGATTTTTTAACACTAAAATTTCAATAATTTGGCTTTTTTATTATATACTTTTTGAAAAATTGCAAATTATATTTTGCAGATATAATAAAAATATGAATTTTTGAAATTTCTGTGATGATAAAAAACATTTAATACTTGTTGTATGCAATTACAACATATTTGAGAATGTTAAGTAAAGCTTGGAAAATTAACCAACAATAATTATAAACCTATGCAAACTTTCTCTCAAGAACTTCACCAAAAGTTTAAAAATCACTTTAATATAAAAGAAAATCCTTCAAAGACTGATAAGGAGCTTTTTAACAAAACTTATAAATATATTCCATATATAAAATGGATTCCTGGGATAAAATTTATTTGAATTTGAAATTCAACTTCAATGTTTGCTTCAAATAAAGAAAGTGATATAGATTTATTTATTATCACTTCCACAAACAGAATGTGGTTTGTAAGAATAATTATAACTCTTATTTTTCAAATTCTTTGAGTTAGAAAAAATGATAAATATCACGCAAAAAAATTTTGCTTAAGTTTTTTTGCAACTACTAAATGAATGAATTTTAAAGATTTTGCTTTAGAAAATGATATTTATTTATATTTTTGGATAGTTTATTTAAAACCAATTTTAGATTTTGATAATACATTTCAAACTTTTATAAACTCTCAAAGTTGGGCTGATTTTAAAGATTATAAAAACTTAATAGAAGAAAATAAATCTTTTATAAAATTTTCTGGAAAATCTTTTGCAGATAAATGCAAAATACTTGATTTAATTGATAAAATCTTAGAAAAAATATTTCTACCAAAGACTTTAAAACATTACAAAAAGCTAGCAAAACCTTATTGAATAATTATAAATAAAAATATGTTAAAATTCCACGATAATGACAAAAGAAAACAAATCAAAAAAAACTTTTAATCTAAAAGTTCTTTTTTGATGATTTCCATCAAAAAAACTATTGGAGTTAATAAAAAATAAGTATCTTATTTAGGAAATCTATATAAAAAATTATTTTTTTAAAAGCAATTTTTTATTTTAGTTATTTTTTATTTTTTCAAATTTATTTATTTGAATTTCTAGAAATTTCTATTATATTTCTGATATTGATAGTTATTAATTATTTATTTATACTAATAAATAATTAAATTTATTGAAAAATTTTTATTTATGGAAAAATCTTATTCTTTAGCACTTGGTTGATGAGCTGCTAGATGAATAGCTCATATTTGAGTTATAAAATATATACAAGAAAATAATATTTCAATAAAAGAAATTTCTTGAACAAGTATGTGAGCAGTAATTTGAGCATGTTTTGCAATATGAAAAACACATATAGAAATGTTAGAAATTATAAAAAACATAAAATTTTTAAAATTAATAGATTTTAATCTTAAGGAATCTTTAATTTCATGAAGTAAAGTATATAAGATTTTACAAGATATATTTTGAGAAAATTTAATTGAAAATACAAAAATTCCTCTAAAAATAATTGCTACAAATATAAAAACTTGAGAAAAACATATTTTTAATTCTGGAAAAATAACAGATGCAATTAGAGCTAGTATAAACTTACCTATTATTTTTAAACCTTTTGAGATCAATTCAACTAAATATTTAGATTGATGATTAAATTCAAATTTACCTATTTTAGATCTAGATTGAAATGATATAATCGCTGTTTCTGTTGTAAGAGAAAAAAATAAAGATATAATAACTCATAAAAATTTTTTTTGAATAACTTTTAAAACCTCTTTTTGGAAATATAACTATCAAATTTTTAAAAAAACTATATCAATAATTATGAAAAATAATGAAGATTTTTCTATAGAAATTGCTAAACAAAAATGAAAAAATATTATATTAATCAAACCTCAAGTTTGAGATTATGAGTATTTTGATTTTTTAAAATACAAAGAAATTATTGATTTATGATATAAAAGTTGTAAAGATACATTATCTTGACTTATTTAAAAAATAGTTTTATAACAATGAAACACCTAAGAATTAAAATTGACAAATATGAAGTTGATTGAAATATTATATTAAAAGATATAGATTTTATATTAAATAAAAATGATTGCATAGCTTTAGTAGGTTGAAACTGAGTTGGAAAAACAACTCTTATGAAAATTATTACTTGAGAAATAATTAATTTTGATTGAAAAATAGAAAATGTTTGAAATATGTCTATTTGATATTTATCTCAAATATATACTGATAATGAAAATAAAACAGTTAGAGAGGAAATAAAAGATTGATTTAAAAATATTTGTAAAATAGAAAAAGAAATTGAAAAAATAGAAAAAGAAATAAGTAAAAACTCTGAAAATATTAATATAATTGAAAAATATACAACATTACTTGAAACTTTCAATAATATAGGATGATATAATTATAATAATCAAATTCACTCTATAGCTAATGGTATGCAAATTTTGCATTTACTTGATAAAAAATTATGTGAAATCTCAGGTTGAGAAAGAACAAAAGTAGCTCTTTGTAAAATACTTATAGAGTCTCCTGATATACTTTGTCTTGATGAACCTACAAATTTTATAGACATGAAATCAGTAGAATGGCTTGAAAATTACCTACAAAATAAATGGTGAAATGGATATTTAATTATCTCTCATGATAGAGAATTTCTTGATAAAACGTGTTCTAAAACTTTTGAACTTCAACCTGCTCGTGCTATAAATTTTTATCATTGTAGTTATAGCGAATATGTAATACAAAGAGAAAAAATAGAAGAAAAGAAAATGCAAAATTGGGAAAGACAACAAGAATTTATAAAAAAAGAAGAAAATCTTATAAATCGTTTTCGTGCTGGAAGTCGTGCATGATTTGCTGCAAGTAGAGAAAAAGCATTGGAAAGATTAGAAAAATTAGAAAAACCTTATATTCCTTCAGTTCCAAAATTTTTTTTTAATTATGTCTGAGATGAGAATGAAAAAATTTTATATTTTAAAGAATGTTTTATAGGTAGAAAAGAACCTTTATTTTATATAAATGAATTATACCTAAATGCCGGACAAAGAGTTTGAATTATTTGAGAAAATTGAGTTTGAAAATCAACTTTATTAAAAACTATCATGTGACAAATTGAATTACTTGATGGTATAATGACTAGATGAAAATGATTACACATAGTTTATTACAGTCAATTACATGAAGAACTTGATAAAAATAAAACTATAAAAGAAAATTTCTTAAATCATTGAATTCATTTTGAAACAGAACAACTAATATGATATTTAAAATATTATTTAATAGAAAAAGAATTAATTGATAAACCAATAAAATATCTTTCTGGATGACAAATATCAAAGGTACTTTTTGCAATTTTATGACAAAAACAATCAAATTTTTTAATACTTGATGAACCAACAAATCATCTAGATTATGACACAAAAGAATCTTTAGAAAAAGCTTTAAAAAAATATCCTTGAACTATACTTTTTATATCTCATGATAGATATTTTGTAAATAAACTATCTACTCATATATGGATAATTAAAAACAATGAATTATTTTTAAGTTATTGAAATTACGAAGATTATAAATACAAAATTGAACATTGACTTGATATAAACATGAATTTATTTGATGAAAGTCAAGAAATGAACTTAGTATTAATTGAAAAACTTTGAGAAAAAGAAGCAAAAAGGCTAAAAGAAAAATTTACAAGAAAAAAAGATAAAATGTATTAAAATTATTTTTAATACAAATAAATACAGAAAAATTAATATTTTTTTAATCTAATTTAGTATCTGTGCTTTTGACTACAAGAATTTTTTTACAAAGATTTTTTACATATCATCTTTGAAATAATTTATATAACTTTCTTCCTCAACTTCTCATTTATCTCTTAAATTATCAGCATAATTTTTCATAGTTATCATTCATTCAGATTGTCACATCTCTATTGCATTATTTATTTGAACTAAATCTCAACTTCTAATAAGATTTCTTATTGCTGGAGTCATCATCATAACTTCATAAATTCAAACTCTTCAACCTCAAATTTTTGGAATAAGTCTTTGAGACAAAACTCAAAACAATATATCTCAAAGCTTATATCTCACAGAATGTTGTAATTCTGGATGAAAAAAATTAACTAAACGAGTAATAGTTTGCACAGAACCAGCTGTATGAAGTGTAGAAATTACAAGATGTCATGTTTCAGCCAATTCCATAGCTGCTTCAACAGTTTCTTTATCTCTCATTTCTCAAACCATAACTATATCTGGGTCTTCTCTCATAGCTGCTCTTAATGCTGTAGCAAAAGATTTAGTATCTTTTCCTATTTCTCTTTGAGAAAATATTGATAAATTATCTTTAAAAATAAATTCTATTGGGTCTTCTATTGTTAAAATATGTTCTCTTCTAGTTTTATTTATAGCATCAAGAATAGAAATCATGGAAGTAGATTTTCAGCTTCAAGTAGGTCCAGTTACCAAAATCAAACCTCATTTTGCTTTTGTGAATTTTTCTACTCACCTTGGAAGTCAAAGTTCTTCTATAGATTTAGGCTCTGATGCTATTCTTCTCATTACAAATGCAATTTTTCATAATTTAAAAAACGCATTAACTCTAAATGAAGTTCCATCAACATGAACAAAAGCAAAATCTGCATCTCTTTTTTCTAAAAAGTCTTTTACTGCCTCTTTATTATCATTTAAAAGTTCAAATAAAATCTGTTTGGCTTTTATACTATCAAGTGAATTTCAAGAAACTTTTCAAAGCTCTCCATGAACTCTAAATCAAATATTCTCTCACTCACACATATGTATATCTGAAGCTCAGATTTTTATACAATAATCCAAAATTGGTCAAACAGTTAAATTAGCCATAAATATTTTTTATTAAATAAAAATAAATATTTATTAATTCAATTTTTTATTTCAAATAATCAAAATTATAATTATTCATTTTGTAAAATTTTATTTTTTAATATTACTTAAATTATGTTTTCTTGGTCTATCAGTTGTTATTTCTAAAACACTTTCCTTCATTTTTTCAATAGATAAAATATCTAAATCCAAAGCTGAATCTTCTTTTTCTAAATCTTTTATTTCTAATTCTAAATCAGATACTTGAGATTTTAAAGATGTAATTTGAGTATTTAATTCATCAACTTTTGATTGTTTATTTAACTTTATATTAGAAATAGATGATTTTCTTAATTGCATTTTTGCAATTACTTCATCTAAAATAGCATTTCTATCAAAATTCTCAGCTTGAGATACTGAAACTTTTTCATTACTAAATAAATCAGTTGTAGTTTCATTATTTACCGAAAGATTTTCAAAAATATTATTTTCTTGTGTTTCTGTTAAAACATCTCAAAATCCAAAATCAATTTCTTTTGATTCTGTAGAAGTTTCTAAAGTTGTTTTTGTAACCTCTGGGTTATCTAAAGAAAATAAATTTTCATCAAAAGAAATTCAAGCTTCATCTGAAATTGTTTTAACTTCATCTTCTAAAACCATTTCTTTATCTTCTTCTAAAGAAGGAGAAAAATCAATTGTTGATATTTCTTGCATAGAAATTGTATTTGAAGTTGTATTTTGAGAACCAAAATCAAAATCCATTATAGAAGTATCAGTTGAAGAACTATCATCACTCAAAATAATCAAGTCTTCTTCCTTTTCTGTTGCTACAGTAGTCATAATTAAAATATTAAAAAATTAAAATACAAATACATTGTAGCATAAATTATTTTTATTTGCAAAAATTTTTGAAAAAAATATAATCACACCACAAAAAAATTTAATTATTAATTATTTTTAACTATGGATATGTCAAAAATGTGAGAGCTCGTAAAACTTCAACAAGAAGCAATGAAAGTGAAAAAAGAACTAGAAAATACTATTATTGAAGCAGAAGTTTCTGGACTTGTAATTTCAATTAATGGAGAAATGAAAGTTGAAAAAGTAGAATTTGAAACTCTAGACTTGATTCCTGAGCTTTCAGATTCTCAAAAACAAGCTTTAGAAGAAGCTATTATGAAAGCCGTAAATAAATGAGTAAAAAAATCTCAAGAAGTAGCTGCTTCAAAAATGCAATGAGTTATGTCTCAAATGTGACTTAATATGCCAGCAGGGTGATTACCTGGAATGTAAATATAGTTTTAAAAAGATGTATCAATGATACATCTTTTTTACCGGTCATTTTGTCTTCTATCAAAATCTTGAAAAAAAAATTCTTCCTCTAATATATCAAAAACACTTTTCTCTTCCTTTGGTTTATTTAGATTTATATTTTGTTTTTCTTCTTGCTTTAATTGTTCTATATATTTTTCTATTTCATCTTTTTCTTCTTTTGATAATTCTTGACTTGCATTTTCACTGTTTTCATTAATTTTTATAGAATCTTGTTTTGGTTGAATTTTATCTTCTTGTTGTTTTTTTGTATCATTCTTTTCTAATTTTTCTTGATTTTCTTCAGTTTTATTTTCATCTTTTTTCTCATTATTTTCTTGTTTTTTCTCTTCCTCTTTTTTCTCTTCCTCTTTTTTCATCAATTCACGAAGTTTTTCTAAAACAAAATCATAATTTTTCTTTGTCTCTAAATCATCTTTTAAATTAAGAGCTTTTGAGTAAAAAGAAAGTGATGATTGCCATAAAGAAATTTTTTTTAGTTTTTCTTCTTCAAAGTCTCAAAGTTTGTAGTAAGTATTTCAAATATTATAGTATAAAATAAAACAGTTTTCTAAATTTTTACAATCAACTTGAGAATAAAGTTCTAAAGCTTTTTTATATTCTCAAAGTTTGTAGTAAAAATCTGCTTTTTTTATCTTGAGTAAATCATTTTTAGGAAAAATTTTTTCTAATTTTTTATTTAAGTTATTTGCAAAAATATAATTTTTTCCGGGTCAAAAAGCCAAATTTGAAATATAAAAAATCAAACTTGGTAATAAAATAAAAAAAATCAAAATAAACAAAAAAATTATAATTTTTTTTATTTTCATTTTTTATCAAAATAATAAAATAAAAATAAATAACATAAAAAATTTAAAAAAGAGAAAATCATAGCATATCTAGAAAAATCTATTTTTAGATTTTGACTTACTTCCTTTTCAAAAGAAGGAATATCTTTAAAAGTTATATTTTTTATATCTTGAATATCTTTAATTATATGTTTTTCTCAAGATAATTTTTCAAAAAAATCTTTGTCAAATTTTGTAATAACATCTTTTCCAAAACTGTCTTTTAAATATATATTTCATCCAAAAACATCATATCAAATATTTATCTTATTTCAAGAGGTTTTTCAAACTCAAACTAAGTATAATTTGATGTTTTTTTTATTTAATTCTTTTTCTATATCATTTATTTGTTTTGCTAAAAGTTGTTTTTCATTTGTAGATAAATTTGGTTCAAAATCACTCAAAATAACTATAGCTCAACCATTTTCATTTCAAATAAATCTTTCATGTGAAACTTCCAAAGATGATAAAAAATTGGTTCATCATTTTAGTATAGATTTTTCGTCAGTTGAATCTAGAAAAGTTAAAAATAAATTTTTATCTGAAGTTAGTGGAATTATATTCATTGCATCTCCAGAAAAAATACTTAAAGAATATTTATTTGATAAGTTATTTAAAACATAAGTTTTTATAAATTCTTTTGCAACTGAAAGTCTTGAATTATTTTTATAATCCAATGCTAACATACTTTTTGAAACATCTAAAACAAAAACTATATTTGAAGAAGATTTTTCAAAATTTTGTAAAATGTTTAATTTAAAATTCAAAAAACTAAAAATACAAATCAAAAATGATATAAATAAAAAAATATATGAAAATTTGTATTTTAAATATTCTCTTAAATAATAATAATTATTAAAACTTATAAAAACTAAAAATAAAACAAAAATTATATAAACAAAAATCTTATAATAAGGTTTTATAATTTCTATTTTTTCCACCTCTATTTCTTTTTTTTGTAATAAATTAAGTTTCTCAAAAATTTTTTGGAAAGTTTCCTTATTATCAGCTCTATAATATTCTCAAGAAGTCAAATTTGCAATTGCTTTTAAATTTTTTTCATCAATTCATCAAATAGCTATTTTTTGTGTTCAAAAAACATTTTTTACAGTTACATAGGTATCTTTATCTCAACCTATTCAAACTGTATGAACTTTTACTTTATTTTCTCTAACATATTTTACAGCTTGAAGTGGATCTATTCACCTATTTGCTTCTCAGTCAGTTAAAAGAACAATTACTTTTTCTCTATCACTTTTTTCTTCAAACAATCAAACTCCATATAAAAGAGCATCTCAAATTGCAGTTCATTGTAAATGCTGATAATCTTGATTTATGCTATTTATAGAAATATTTTTTACATAATTTGTTATAAAATTATAATCAAAAGTCAAAGGAACTGAAGTAAATGGTTTTCCAGAAAATAAAACAAGTCAAACTCTATCAGTTTTTAATTTAGAAGTAAAATCAGAAATTACCTGTTTTGCCACTTCTAACCTATTTGGCTCTATATCTTCTGCAACCATAGAATAAGATAAATCTAAAACAATTGCAATATCTATTCCATTTTTTACTTCTTTTGTTTTTGTTTCTTTTAAATTTGGATTTGCTATTAAGAGTGAAAAAAAAGAAATTATTAAAAATATTAAAAATAAATTTGTATAAAAATATTTTTTTGAACTTCAAAAAATACTTTCTAAATCAGAAACAAATTTGAATTTTTTTGTATTTTTTCTTGTACTAAAATACAAATACAAAAATATCATTCAAATAAAAAATGATAATATTCATAAAATAGGATTTAAAAAAATTAAGTTTTGCATAAACTAAAAAAAATTATCAAATTAAACATCTTTCAATCTCATACATCATATCTTCATTTTCACTTCAAAGTAATTTTCCACTTTTCATTTTTCAATCAATTGATGCAATTTTTTCATAAATTTTTAAAAAATCTTTTTTATCTATTTTATAATTTTTATCTACTAAAAAACTTCTATTTCATAAAGATAAAATTTCTTTTATTTCACTTGATGATTTTCAAATAATTTTTAGTTTAAAAATATAAAAATAGACTCTCAAATTTGAAGCCAAAGAATTATAAAGCAAATATGGATTATCTAAAAAATTAGCTAATTCTCTTAATTTCAAAATTGATTTTTTAGTTTCTAGATTTAATAAATCTAAAATTATCTCAAAAATATTTTCTTCAATATCTTTTGAAACTAAAACCAAATCTTCTACATCTATAAAATCTTTTGTTATTAAAATTTTATCTAATTCTTTTGAGATAATAGAAAAATTTAATCATTTTAATTTTATCATTTTTATAATTGCATTTCTAGAAATCCTATTTTTATAAACTTTCATCAATTTATCTATTAAATCATCTTCATCAATTATAGAAAAATCTTTTATTTCTCAAATTTTTACAATTTCTTTATAAAGTTTTGATCTTTTATCTATTTTTGCATTATTAAAAACTATTATATTATCAGAATTTATTTTTGGTAAAATATTTAAAAAAAATTCCTGAATTTTTTTTGTATCAACATTTATATCTTCGTCTCATCAAAAAGGAAAATCATCTATTATAAATAAGTTTTTTTCACTAAAAAATCCATTTGATAATAAGTTTTGTTCAAAAAATCACAAATCATATTCAAATACATTTTGCACATAAATTATGTTGTGTTCGCTGAACTTTTCTGTAAAAGACCTTTTCCAAATATTTAAAAGTCTTTTTCTAAAATAATTTTCTCAAGTAAATATATAAATCATAGTTTTAATTATTTTTTAAAATTTTTTTAAGTTTTTCATTTCAATTTTTCTCTATAATTTAAAATATTTCAACTATTAACTGTAAAGATTTTTTAGACTTAACAAATACAAAACGAAACTTTATCTAAAACTAAACGATTTAAAATAGCATCAATATCAACAATATAAGACAATTTTTCTCTAACTTTATAAAATAAAATTTTATTTTTTAAAAATTCTTCTACAAAATCAAGCCTCTTTTTTATCTTTTTTCATTCTTTAAAAAAGTAAAATATTTTCTCTTAAAAGTCTTTTTCACACGGAAGTTTTTGTTTGATTTAGAATTCAAAACAAAGTTCCATCTTTTTCGCTTCAAGTTGCAAACTTATAAATCAAATCAAGATTTTTTATAGTTGCAGAATCTATTTCTAAAAAATCAGAAGTTGAATAAACTCAAATACTTTGCAGATTTGAAAGTGATTGTTTTTGATTTAGTTTTAAATATGACAAAAATTGTTGCATTGCTGGTGTTAGCATAAGTTTAATTTAATTTTAATTGTACAAACTAAGAAAATTGTAAATTTTTATAAAATTATTACAGTCTATAAATATTATAGACAAACAAAATTTTTCTCAAAAAGATTTTTCAATTTTTGCAATAATGTGATATATAATTAGTCAATGTCTTATTTATATTGTAGAATACAAGCCAATAAATAAGTTTTAAATTAAAATCTTTGTTATATAAAATTCATATTTTATAAAAAATTATTTTAAAAAAGTGCAAAAAAAGGAAAAAAATTTGCTTTTTACTAAAAAAATCTATACTCACACTTGAGTATAAAAATACTTTTGCAAATATTTTAGAAATTTTAAAAAATATATAAAAATATTTGACAATTAAATTTTTATATGTACAATATAGTTATTGTTAGAAATAAATAACCAATTTATAAAAACTATTTTTAACAATATTTTTTATATTTTATTTATTAACTTTTTATATATGAAAAGTACAAATAAGAAATGATTTACTTTGGTTGAGCTAATCATCGTTGTTACAATTTTGGCTGTTTTAGCTACTATCTCTCTTATTTCTTTTCAAAATTATACTAGAGATTCTAGAAACTCAAAAAGATTTTCAGACCTAAACTCTATTTCTAAATCTATAGAAGTTAAATTAGCTGAATGAGTAAATATTATGAGATTCGTTTCTGGTTCTGAAGCTAGATTATCATCGATATATTTAGCTTGACAAAGACCTATTGCTTGAACTAATTAT